>Ga0075467_10001533_pt1 | contig 19072 bp, 18 predicted proteins | sample DEB08_DNA_9_FD_75067 | JGI IMG/M metagenome (GOLD analysis project Ga0075467, IMG submission 75067) | Aqueous microbial communities from the Delaware River and Bay under freshwater to marine salinity gradient to study organic matter... | ecosystem: Environmental > Aquatic > Marine > Coastal ... | reverse complement strand
TTCCAGCTATTATTTCAATCGTTTCAACTCCTAAAATCTGCCGTTGACCATGTTACAATTCTCTCACCCAAATATTTCTAAAACTGATGTAATTTCCGTGATCTTGCAATTTAATTGGTAATTTATCAGCGTGTTTTTCATAAGTATGTTCAGCGATGTAGAATGTTCGACCAGTTACCGCTTTATGATTTTGAATCAAAATACCGTTGTGAATAACCGTCAAGTAAGCTGGAGATTTTACCGTTCCATCTTCGTTAAAGCGAGGTGCTGTAAAAATAATATCATACGTTTGCCATTCGCCCGGCGGTTTGCAAGCGTTAACCTCTGGAATATGATCTTTATAAATCGCACCAGCTTGACCGTTGCTATACGTCCGATTTTTATAATTATCTAAAATTTGCACTTCGTATTGTTCCATAAAAAAGACACCGCTATTTCCTCTCGCCTGACCAACTAAACCTGTCGTATCTACGGGTGCTTTCCATTCTAAATGTAATTGAATATCACCAAATCCTTGTTTAGAAACAATGTCGCCAGTACCAGGTTTTACTGCAAATGCCCCTTCGGCAACTGTCCATTTGGCTTCGCTACTATCGGTATGCCAAAAATGCTCTAAACTTGTTCCATCAAACAACACAACCGCATCTGAAGGTGGTAAGTTGTTGACATATCCTGGCGTGACTTTTTCAGGAATCGGTTCCCAAACTTCTGATTTTTCAAACTCTTTATTCTCTATTGCTTTTTTCCACTCTTCAGCAGTCATACCCTCTTGTGCCACCGCCACATTGGTAATCGTCATACATCCGATTATTAAACTAAATACTAAATACTTCATAATTGATTATTATTTCGTTAATGATTTTTGAATGGTTTGAATAAACCCTTATAACTTTGTTTCTCAGCGTCAAAGTTATAACGATTTTTGAGAAGTAAAATAGACAATTAATACAATTTCATTTACAATATATAGCGTATGAAAGTAGAATTTTGGGTAATTGGTAAGACGAGTTTCGATTATTTGAACGAAGGCAATGACATTTATTTAAACCGTATTAAACATTATGTACCATTTAAAATGGAAATAATCCCGGATATTAAAAACAGAAAGAAACTGTCGGCGGACCAAATCAAAACGAAGGAAGGAGAACTGATTTTATCAAAAATAAATACAAGCGATTTTTTGATTCTGATGGATGAACGAGGCAAACAGCGGAGTTCTGTTGAGTTTTCAGATTATTTGCAAATGATGTTACAACAATCATATAAACGACTAATTTTTTTAATTGGCGGTGCTTACGGTTTTTCGGAGGCGGTTTACAACCGTAGCAATATGAAAATGTCTTTATCCAAAATGACATTTTCTCATCAAATGGTTCGGTTGATATTCTTAGAACAATTTTATCGTGCATTGACTATCATGAAAAACGAACCGTATCACCATGAATAAGGCACTCAAAACCTGACAGCCTTTCGAAAGCTGTCAGGTTTATTATTCGGTAACAATTAGTCAGCCAAAACACTCAAACGCTCTTTTACCCAGCCTTCTACCAGTTCTAATTGTTCCTCCTGCGTCAGGTAAGAATTATCTAAAACAACGGCATCAGCTGCTTTTCGTAGAGGCGAATCTTCCCGAGTAGAATCAATTCTATCTCGTTCCAATAAATTATCTTTCACCGCTTCAAAAGTGACGGTTTGACCTTTAGCGATCAATTCGTCATAACGTCGTTGTGTACGAACTTTGATATCAGAAGTCATAAAAATCTTCAGTTCTGCCTTCGGAAAAACTACGGTTCCGATGTCTCGACCTTCCAAAACGACTCCTTTTTGTTCGCCCATTGCTTGTTGTTGTTTGACCATCTCACGACGAACGACAGAAATCGTACTAACAGGACTTACTGCATTAGCAACTCTCAAATTACGGAGTTGATTTTCTACATTTACATTATTCAAAAAAGTACAATTCCCTTTTTCGGCATCGAATTCAAAATGTATTTGAATATTCGGCAAAGCCGCTTTTACGGCTTCGAGATTGGTATAATCAATCTCATTATCCAACAAGTAAAGTGTCACGGCACGGTACATCGCACCAGTATTGATATAAGCATAATTTAGGCGTTTTGCCAGTGCTTTGGCTATCGTTGTTTTTCCACAAGATGAATAGCCGTCAATCGCTACTATGATTTTTTCCATGTCGCAAAGATAAGATAGGTAATAGGTATAACGTATAAAGTAGGAGGGGTTTTATTCTATTTTTTACAATGAAAAAACCTATAAGGTTTTTGAAGCCTTATAGGTTTGAGTAATCTATTATTAATGAACTTCCGCCAAATTTTCCATCAGGACTTGCTTCATTCCTGCGAAAAAAGCATCGTTTGCGTCTTTTGTACCGATAGTTACTCGAATACAACCTGGCGCTCCAAAACTTCCGGCATTTCGAACCATCACGCCACCTTCTTCTAACATTTTATCAATCAGCAAATTAGGCTCAATTGGTGATTTGAATAAAACGAAATTGGCTTGTGTTTTCCAATAGGTAATTCCTAATTCATCAAATAATTGATAAAAACGAGGTCGTTCTGTCTGGACGATTTCTACCGTTTGATGAATAAACGCCGTATCTTTTAAGGCTGCAATTCCTGCATTTAATCCCAAAATATTAATCAAAAATGGTCGATACAACCGGCGTAAATAACCAGCAATCTCTGGCGTAGTGTACATATAACCGATTCGTAAAGCCGCTAAACCGTAGGTTTTTGAGAAACTATTGACAGCGATGATATTTTTACCAGCTTTCACGTAAGGCAAAGCCGTTGTAAAGTCTGCTGCATCTGCAAAGTGATAATACACTTCGTCCAAAACAACAATCACATGCGAAGGAATATTATCCATCAGTTTATCAATCTTCTCTTTTGGAATGTACGTTCCTGTTGGATTGTTCGGACTGGTGATAAAGATCAATCGAGTGCGTTCATTCACCGCATTTAAAATGCCATCAATATCAATTTCGTAATTTGGAGACCGCAATGGAACATCAATGACTTTTGCACCGTTCCAACTCGAAAACATCGTGTAAGGCATAAAGGACGGATTCGAAACAATGCATTCTAAACCTTCTTTCATAAATCCTCGTGCAATAAATTCAATCGTTTCTGAACCGCTATTAGTCGGAACAAAATGGTCACGAGATAATTCGTGATTATAAAAGTCAGCCAACGCATCTTGTAACCTATCGCCTGTTCTATCCGGATAAATGTGTAAGTCTTGAGCTGTTTCTTGAACGGCCGCCATCGCTTTCGGCGAACATCCTATCGGATTTTCATTAGAGGACAGTTTGTAAATTTTACTGGCTTTCGACTTAATTTCATTGATACCTTTTCCACCTTTATACTCTGGTGTTTTTAGTAAATATGGTTTTAAAATTTCTTTAGATAGCATTTACCAATAATTATCAAATAAACCCTGAATGATTAAAACTTGGCTTTAACCATTTAGAATTTATTGTTTCGCATTTTTTTAGTATAAATTAATTGTTATGACAATTGTTTGGTCAAATTTAGGAGTTTTTATTGAGTATTTGTTAGTTCGAAATACGAAATGAATAACTTTCTGAGCAACAAGGAGCGAACTTCAAAATAGAGTAACAAAATTTGGTATATTTTTTCTTCTTATCAGTTTTTCCTGTGTAAAAAAACACGGTTGTCCCTACATTATTACGATTAGTTCTCAAAAAATCTCCAACTTTGTCAAGAATATTATAACACAAACTTTTTGATTATTTATATATAAAAAATGGCAAATACAGATATTTGGACAGGTTCAGAGAAATACCTTTGTGACTCGGAGTTAGCACAAGCATTTCACATGGCGAGAGTTTTAGGAATGCCTTTATTGATTGAAGGCGAACCGGGTACTGGAAAGACGGAGTTACCATTGCAATATGCAAAAGATAAGCATTTGGACTTATTCGTTTATCCGGTTGGCTCAAAAAGTACGGTAGATGCTTTTGTTGCTAAGTTTGACCATGTGAGATATTTACGAGATTCGCAAGTTGAAGTACTGAATGCAGAACGAGAAGCGAAAGGATTGTCACAAAAATTAGAAACTGGCGGAAGGAGTACCGATAATTTGGACGATTATATCAATTTAGGGCCGGGTGCGGCAGCTTATAGCCAACCACATTCTGTTTTATTAATTGATGAAATCGACAAAGCACCTCGGGAGTTTCCGAATGATTTATTGTATGCTTTATCACATCGAAGATTTGTGTTGCCAGAATCAGGGAAAGTTATCGAAACAGATGAGGAAAATATGCCGGCGATTGTTATTACTTCGAATCGTGAGCAAGAATTACCAACCGCTTTTAAAGGTCGCTGTATCTATCATTATATCTCTTTTCCTGACCAAGATTTGATGCGAAATATCGTACGTAAACATTATCCTGATATTAATGACGACTTATTAAAAACTGGTTTGCAAATTTTTTATCAACTTCGTGATATGCGACTCGAACGCTCTCCTGCGACCAGAGAATTACTCAACTGGCTGAAATATATGCGTACCTTCGATTTGGCGGAAGCCAGTGATAAAATGACTAAATTAGACGGTTTGGGCGTATTGATTAAGACAAAAGTCGATATGGAAAAAGTAAAAAGAAGGTTTTAATAGGTGGCGAATTGAAGTCTTTATTTCGACAAACCTATAAGGCTTTGAAAGCCTTATAGGTTCATAATCAAATAGTTATGCTATTTTTTGTCGAAATAAATTGGTAAACGTACTGTACCTACATTGAAATATTTCTTAAAGCTTCAAAGCCATTTAAGCGATTCAAATCTAAGTTAAAACTGATCCGTGAACCAAAGTTTGGTTGTTGACTCATTAGGGCTTCGGTTCCAAATAATGGAAAATAAACGCCTAATATTCCATCAAAAAGATCTAAAGCAATACCGCCGTTATACACAAATTCTAATTCTCCAGAAATTTTATGATCAAAGACACCAAAGTCTAAATATGGTTTAATCGGAATATTTAGAGGTAAATTCATCGGTAAATCTGCCTTCAAATTCATGGTCATCACAAAGCTATTTGTCTCACCGTAATCATTATCCGGATCATTCACCAACAAACCATCAGGAACATCTGTAGGGCTTTCGTAAATAGGTACTTTAAATCCACCATTTCCCAAATTGATTTGTTTTGATAAAAATCCTGAATTTTCACTCCGACCAAAATAGAAATCATCGTAAAACCAATCATTATAACCTTGTGATGTGAGTGTCAATGGAAAAGAGCCACCCGCTCTACCACGATTGTAAAAAGGAAATCCTCCTGCAAATAAGCGAATATCAAAACTTTTTCGTTTGTTTTTTGCGTAAAAAATGCTGTGAGTTGCTTCCAACGTTGTTCTGATATAACTGGATTGAAAACTTGCTTGTGCCCTCTCATAGCTTTCTCCTAAAACAGAAAGTTCGATACTCGACTTGTTAAATGCTGTACTACGTTTTAGCTCATATTTTGCTTCAAGTATATTTCGCTGTCTATTTTCCTTATTTGTAAAGGTGAAATCAGCAGGGTTGAAATTGGCAATTTCATCGTTGATATTTTTGTAACCTAATGTTATAAATTGCTTCGTAGGACTAATATCTTGACGTCTTAATTCAAACCGTACCGATGGATTAATGATAGCATAACGTCTAAAATAATCACTTTCTGTATTTTCAAACTCATTAAACGAACGCACATTGACCCCCAAAGTCGTTGTTCTAAAAATACCATTTTCACTATTAATATGATATTTAAAATCGCCTAAACCGGCAACTGTTCCTGAGTTGAAACCGTACATTGGCGTAAAAGCAAATTCAAAGTTTTTGGCAGGAAAAACTCGATTATAAAAACCTAAACCTAACATAAAACCATCGTAAGCATTGTACCCCAAAGTCGGTGCAAAATATAGGGTTTTCTTTTTCGGATTTTCTAAACCTACTAAGAATTTTGCTTTAACAGGCGTTTTTTGAAAATTGTTACGACGGTTGATTTCCAACATATCCCCGTCATTATCAATCGCATAAGTCGCTCCTTCGATTGCCGGCACTTCTAAGGTCGTCTTCCCTTCAAAACCATCAAACCAATAGGTTGAAATCGTCGTATCTTTCACAACCGAAATCACAACTGGTGCCGTAATATCACCACGATTTGACACCGTAATTTTTGCTGTATTTCCATCAATATTTACACTACCTAAAGCGTAATCAATCGTTTTACGAGTATTAAAAAATTCATCAAAAAACCAACTTAAATCCTTTCCGCTTTCTTTCTCAAAATGAGCTTTTACATCAGCAGGATAAGGGTGTTTAAATTTCCAATCATCATAATATTTTTGAGCAATGCGGTCAAACTCTTTTGTACCAAGATACATTTCCAAGTACTTAAACATCATCGACGGAATGGAGTAAGCCGACAATTGATAATTGATCATCGTCAACTCATCAGAAGTCGTATTCATCGGCTGTTGATTCATTTGGCGAGCTTGCCAAACGTAAGCCGTCTGCTCCAAATCCAAGCCTTTCGCATCTAATATCCCCAAAGCCTGATCCGGAATACCAATATCCAAACCACCTTTTCCATAATATTTTGCCATATAATCCGACTCGTAATAAGAGTTCATACCTTCGTCCATCCACGGATAATCCCGCTCATTCGAACCCAAAATTCCATAAAACCAATTATGACCGACTTCATGCGTAATGACATTATCCAACGATTTTCCAGTTCCACTCGGGCCGATAACAGTAATCATCGGATACTCCATTCCGCCGCCGGCACTTAGGGCAGATTGCACGGCAGTAGCGTGTGGGTAAGGATATTCGCCTACTCGGTCAGAATAATACAATATCGAACGGTCAACATAGTCGATTGCTTTTGCCCAAATATCGGCTTCATAGTCGGTGTACATTGTCCATGTATCTACTTTTGCACCAGATTTTAGAGTGACTTGACTTTTTTGAACGTAGAACCGTTTATCTGCAAACCAAGCGAAATCATGAACATTTTCAGCTTTGTATTGAATCGTTTTGAGTTGGTCAGTTGATCCTGGAAAAGAGTCATTTTTTGTGCTTTCGCCAAATTCTTCAGCCTCAATTACCTCGTTTGTCCATTTCACTTTTTTTTCTAAAAATTCGATTTCTTCCTTGTTCTGCAAAACACCGGTAGCACCGACGACATAATTACTCGGCAAGGTAATTTTTACATCAAAAGAACCGAATTCAGAGAAAAACTCTCCCATATTCAAATAAGGCATCGGATGCCAACCGAAGCGATCATAAACCGCAGGTTTTGGGTACCATTGCGTCATTTGATACGATTCGCCAACATGACCCAAACGAGAAAAAGACGCTGGAATATCTACTAAAAAAGGCGTTGAAATCGTGACCGTTCCTCCCGGTTGTAAGGCTTTCGCCAATGTTAGAACGGCAATATCTTTATGCTTTTCGTCGTACGCCCAAGTCACTTTCGTACCATCAACTTTAAAATCTAAATTCGTGATTTCCCCCAACTTATCGGCTTCGGCATAGTACATATCAGTTTCTTTATTACGCAAAAACTGTTTGGCTAAAGCCGTACCGTTTTGATAGGCATTGGGCCAAAGGTGCATGTAGATTTTGTCCAGTACATCTGGCGAGTTGTTCTTATACGTAATTTCAATATCGCCGTAAACTTCATGTTTTGAATCATTCAAAGTCACATCGATTTTGTAAGCAACATCTTGCTGAAAGTACGGCTTTTCTTGTGCAAAAACAGTTAGACTAATTGCTACAAGAAACAATAACATTAATTGTCTTTTCATAATCTTTAATGATTAGTGTAATTGTTCGAGAGTAGAACGGAGGTTCTGGTCGTTCTACTTTTTTCTAATAGATTTAGATACTAATTTAGATACTAAAGAACTTTTAAATAAGTGTGTCAGTGATTAGGTTTCGTATTCTAATCATCGATAACGAACCACAGAAAACTAAACAAAGATAAATATCTTATGTAGATCCTGATTTTATGCCAATACTTAAAAGATTAATTAGTCCATTTTTTCGATAAAAGCTTAACAATTCAGATAGGACTTATGTTAAAGTGAAAAAAAATAGGTGTTTGAAAAACTTTAAGCCATTTTTAATGTTTAAACATCAATTGTAATCATAGACAGTAATAAGTCTATAATATTTCTAATAAAAATCTAAATATTTTTTATGAAAACTACAATCAAACTTTTAGCAGTAGCATTAGTAACAGCAGTAATTGCTGTATCATGTGGTTCAGGTTCGGACACAGAAACCAATCAAATATCACAAGCAAAAGACGTTGCAGAAATGACTGGTGGAGTATATTCAGTTGATACAGAAGCAAGTATTATCAATTGGAAAGGTGAAAAATTCAATGGTGATTTTCATATAGGAACAATCAGTGTAAAAGAAGGAACTTTATCAGTAGAAGACGGTGCAATCACTGGTGGAAATTTCACAATTGACATGAACTCTATCGAAGTAACAGATGAAACGCCAGATGATAAAAAAGCTTATTTAACTTCTCACTTGAAAGGTACATCAAAGAGCGATATAGATGGTGACTTTTTCCAAGTTACAAAATATCCAACGGCTTCTTTTGAAATCACAGGTGTTGAAGGAAACGAAATTTCTGGTAACTTAACAATGTTAGATTCTACACATAACGTGACTTTCACAGCTACAACTTCTATCGAAAATGGTGTATTGACTGCTACTACAGATAAATTTACTTTCGACCGTACACAGTGGGGAATTGTTTTCATGTCAACAATCACTGGTTTTGTGAAAGAGAAAGCATTAAAAAATGAAATCGAGATTAGCATCAAATTGACTGCTAATGCAGCAGGAGAAGCGACTGAAGGCGAGGCGACTGAAGAAGAAGCAACAAAAGAGTAATTATTTGAAATTATTAAATAATAATTAGATAATAAATACAACCGTTTTTGAGCAATATGCTTAAAAACGGTTTTTTGTTTTATTCAATTCATCGGTATTCGGTTTTGCCTAATATTATTGTTTTCGAAGGCTTCAGGCAGTGTTTCAAAAAGGAGTTTGTTTTTTAGAGTGCTTATCCAGTATTGAAGTTATTTTGTAGAAAATCAGTGCATTGTGTCGTTGGTTTTCTAAACAGTTATTTAAATTTGTGTGTTTGAGATGGGATAGATAATCGTTAGTGTTTATTTATAACACTAATCACTAAGAAAAATAGGAAAAATGGGATTTAATCAACTTACACCAGTTGTAAAGAATTTATTAGTAATCAATATCATATTCTATATTGGTTCTGCACCTTTGATGAAGATATTTGGTATGCCTTGGCAAAGTTTGGCTTTAAGTTACCATCCTCAAGGGTTTCAGCCTTTTCAATTGGTGACGCATATATTTATGCACGCTAATAATATGCACCTATTTTTTAACTTGTTTGCGATTTTTATGTTTGGCCCTGTATTAGAAGTAACTTGGGGAGCAAAACGGTTTCTGGCGTATTATTTCTTTACGGCTTTCGGTGCGACCCTATTACACACCGCAATCACGTATATGACGTACGGGGATTTTGCCCAAATGCCTGGTTTGTTAGGGGCTTCGGGGGCAGTTTTTGGTTTATTATTAGGATACGGTGTTTACTATCCTAATAACGTTATCCAGCTTTTGATTCCGCCGATTCCTATAAAAGCAAAGTACTTTGTAATGATTTATGCAGGCTTAGAATTATATTTAGGTATCGGGAATTTCAATACAGGAATCGCACACTTTGCACACTTAGGCGGTGCATTATTCGGTTTAGTAATGATTTGGTATTGGAGGAGTGGAAGAAGATATTAAAAAATTGTACCGAAAATTCGGTCTCCCGAAATCTCGGTGACTAAATTGTTAGATTGTTAAACTGTTTTCCAAAAGCAATTCAACAATACAACAGTACAACAATATAAATAAATGGTAAATACGATTTGGGAAGATTTAAAGCGTCAGTATTATTCGGGTAATATCATTACACAATTGTTATTGATTAATATTGGTGTGTTCTTGTTTTTTAGATTTGTTTGGTTAGGAATGTGGATTACTGGCTTTAATCCAGATAATATTCAAAATATTCTCGAATGGTTTATGGTGTCAAGTAATGGTTTTGAGTTGATCACCCGACCATGGACGATTATTACCAATATGTTCTTACACTTTGATTTAGGACATATTTTCTGGAACATGCTTTATTTATATTGGTTCGGTCGAATTTTACAAGAGCTAATCGGCAATCGAAAAATCTTAGCAATATACGTGTTGTCCGGTTTAGCAGGTGTTGTAGCCTTTGTATTGAGTGCTAATTTGACAAATTTACCAATTGGTGATTATGCCTTAGGTGCATCGGGTGCAATTATGGGATTGGTATTAGCAGCAGCGACTACTGCACCAAATTTTCAAATTCATTTGATATTTATTGGCGGCGTAAAGTTGATGTACATTGCTTTGATTGTCGTTGTTTTGGATCTAATTGCCTTACCGGGAGGTGTGAATACTGGTGGACATTTGGCTCACTTAGGTGGTGCTGGAATGGGATATTTCTTAGCTCGACAAATGCAGAATGGCAACGACTGGACAGAACGATTCAATATTATTTTTGATAAAATCGTCAATTGGTTTCAGAATACCTTCTCTCGCCGATCAAGGCCAAAAGTTGTGTATAGAAACCCAAATAAAGTAAAAACAAGAACAAAAGCAGCTGGTAGACAACGACCTGGTGCAGATAGTTTATCGAAAGATGAGCGTCAGGCAAGAGTTGATGCGATTTTGGATAAAATCAAACGAGAAGGCGGTTATAATAACCTAACGGACGAAGAAAAGGAATTTTTGTTTAAAGCAGGGAAAGACGACTAAATTAAAGTGCAAGGTAGGAGGTATGAAGTGTGCGGTGATTTATCCCTTACACTTCACACCTCAAACTTAAAATATAAGTTTGACAAAAAAGAAATTTAAGTGGTACGAACAGCCGTTTCGGTGGGCTAATATTGTGTTAATTTTTCTAACACTATTATCCTATTTGACTTCTTTTATTAATCCGACGTTTGCAGGTTGGCTGAGTATTTTGGGATTGACTTATCCTATTTTATTATTTTTTAATATTGCTTTTTTCCTCTTTTGGGTTTATCGCAAAAAGGCAACATTAGCATTCAGTACTTTTCTTTGTATTCTAATAGGTTGGAATTATTTGACCGCAACTATTGGAGTCCACTATTTCTCCTCTACGCCACAAATATCTGAACAAAAACTATCTATCGTAACTTACAACACTCGTAATTTCAGAATTACAGGACAATACGATAAAGATAAACAACTCGAAAAACTCAATGAAACCTTAGAATTTATAACAGATAAGCAGCCAGATGTTTTTTGCGGTCAAGAGTTTAACATTTCTTCACGAAATGCTCCGTTTCCAAATGCAATCAGAGAAAAATTAAGTTATTTCCCACATATTGTTAGTAACAAAAGTTTAATGATTAGCTCAAAATATCCAATCATCAATAATGGAGAAGTGACGACTCAAGCTAATCCGAAGCAGTCTAATGGTAATATTTTTGCAGATATTCAGATTAACAATGACTTTATCCTTCGAGTTTATTCCGTTCATTTAGAATCAAACAAAGTAACCGACGATACCGAAAATATGGAACTCGATACCGAAAATCTACAAACAAAATCTACTTGGCGAACAATTTATAATATTCTAAAATCAATCAAAAACAATCAAAAACTAAGGGCTACACAAATCAAAGCTATAGCAGAACACATCAAAGGAAGTCCTTATCCAGTAATTGTTTGCGGCGACTTTAATGATACGCCGCTTTCATATACCGTTCGGCAAACAAACTTTTTACAGGATAATTTTGCTAAAAAAGGACGAGGTTTCGCCTCAACCTACAATGGAAATATTCCATTTTTACGCATTGATTATATTTTGTCCGATAGACGATTCAAGGTTATCGAAACCGATATTATGAAAGAATACAAAGCCTCTGACCATTTTCCGATGCAAAGCACCGTTTCGTGGGAATTTAAAGAATAAGCACTACTTCTCACTTAATCGCTTTCGAATCTTCGACAGACCGACAGGCGTTAAACCCAAATAAGACGCTATCAAATATTGCGGTACACGCTGAAGCAAATACGGTCGCTTGCGTATCAAACGTAAGTAACGCTCCTCGTTGGACAAAACCGCATTATTCTGAAGCTCAATCAAGACATTCAAATGCCTATCTTCCAAAAACTTTCGCCCAAAATTCTCTAACGGATGTGACTGTTGCAAAACATGTTCAAAGTCAGACTTTTTAATACCAACTACGACACACCGTTCTACCGCACGCATATATCCTCTTGACGGCACTTCCTTTATGTAGCTATAAAAGTCCGTAAAAATATCATTTTCCGTAAAAAACTCAATCGGTTTTTCCTCCCCATCGATCTCCGCATAAAAAACAATACAGCCTTTGTGCATAAAGTACAACTTATCAACAATTTCTCCTTCATTGTTCAAAAGTTCCCCTTTATTAAGACGAATTTCTTCACAAAATTGATACGCATATTGAATATCCTTCTCGGGAACATTACCATTATAATGTGATACTATATTTCGTAAAGTTTCCATGGTTTTATTAATTTATCGAATGTGTAAATATAAGGAATGAGATTTTTTTTCAGAAGTTCAACACATTTAATTTGACCGCAATAAATCAACCGACTGAAACACCCTGCACTCAAACAGTAAGCTATTTTAAAAAAAGCATAAAAAAGATGGTGAACCGTTTTCACGATTCACCATTACAATTTTTTCAGACCAATAGTTTGTTATTTTCTGTTCAAGTGTGTTTTACTCTAAATCATCAAAAACAGATAATTCCAATGCAACTTTGTGTTTCCATTCATTTTGCTCAGGAGGTTTCATACTATAATGCGTATATAAATCATAATTGATTTGAGCTTTCTGCCATTTCATTAAAAACTCTTGAACGAATTGGTCAAACTGCTTTTCTTCGCCACAACGAAACTCTTTTTTATCTAAAGCTAATTTTAACTTTTTGGCGTATAACTGTGTGATATCAAAGTGTATTTGCTCATGTTGTAAGTGATGCTCAGTCAGAGCTTCCTCTTTCACCCAAGAATAATCTTTCTCAAAATACGCTTTGATATCATAAATAATTTTGTCGTTGTCACAACCTTTGAAGTGTAAAATACCTGAAGAAGTTAAGGCAGCAATATCGCCATAATTATAATCAGGATCGCCCTGAAAGTCACTCCAGGTAAGCGGTCGGTCATCTGACCAATAAATTACGTTTTCCGATGGCTTGTTACTTTTTCCGACTATTAGAAAACTAATTATCAATACGAAAAACCCCAAGTGCTTGATATTCATAATTCGAGTGCTTTATCGAGTACAGCTTACAGCTACTGCGATCATAGTTGTAATTGTACTCAGGATTTTTAGGAATAAATTGACCGAAGCCAACTTATTACGCTATTAGGGATTCGTACTTGATCTGTTTAACTTAACTCCACAGATGGATTCCAAAAATTTTCTTTAAAATTTTGAATCGTATCATTTTGAATAACAAAACCTTCGCTTTCCAAAAGTTCTTGCATCATAGTCGGTGTTGCGAAAAAGTTGCGACCCGAAAGTTCACCTTTCCGATTGACAACTCGGTGAGCAGGTACAGATGGAGTTATGCCACCTGATTTATTTAAAGCCCACCCAACCATACGAGCAGAGCCTAATTCTAAATAATTCGCAATTGCTCCGTAAGTTGTCACTCGACCAAAAGGTATTAATCGAGTTATGTCATATACATTGTCAAAGTACGTAGGTGTATTTTTATGATTCATTGATACTATTGTAGCATTATTTATGCTAAAATGCAATATTGTTTAATTTAATGTGACACCAAAATTATTTATATAATAATATATTTTAATATAAAAATCGGTAAGATGTGTTTTAATATTATTGGTTGGCGAATTTTTAACAAGGTAATAAATTAATCTGTTTTCATAAAGAACAAATTTTGGCTTTTATTTGACAATTTACCGCAATCAATGAATAATTTATACATTTATAACATTCTAAAATCAAATAATTATATGACATATTTCTTGAATATCAAACGGATTACAAATTTATTATTTTCACATGTAATAAATTCAAATACATTTTTACTTACTAAATAAGCTATTAATAAATTATTAATAAGTTATTGAATAGAAGGAAGACTAATCTTATTCAAAATTTCGGTAATCCTAACTTTAACTCTTATTTTGCATAAGAATATAATTTGAGGAAACTCATCGAAATAAATACAAAATCGATATGAAATCAATCTTAGAAAAGTATGCAGATTTATTGGTCAATTATTGCGTAAGCCTAAAGAAAGGCGAACGAGTTTTGATAAAAGCGCCAATAGTCGCAGCACCTTTAGTCCGTGAAGTTTATAGAGAAGCCTTAAAAGCAGGTGCGATTCCTGTGACAGATTTTGACTTTCATGGACAACATAGAATCTTGTTAGAACATGGCGAAAAAGAGCAATTAGCCTATGTTTCGCCACTTTATGCAGAGGCAATGGAAAAGTACGAAGCCTATATCTACATCCGAGGAACAGAAAATCATTCGGAAATGTCGGCTGCAAAAAAGGAAAAGAACAGCATTTTTAATACGGCTCATGCGCCTTATCGAAAAACCTACTTCGAACGTACCGCAACACTGGATATGAAACGTACTTTGTGCGAATATCCAACGATGGGTTCTGCTCAATTAGCAGGAATGGCACTTGAAGAGTACGAAGATTTTATCTATAATGCTTGTAATTTGTACGCTGAAAATCCTCGAGAAGAATGGCTAAAAGTTAGTGCAAAACAACAGAAAATCGTCGATGTTCTAAATAGTCGAACAAATATTCGATACAAAAGTGATAAAATTGATATTTCGTTTAATACCAAAGGGCGAAAATGGATAAACTCTGATGGTCAAACAAATATGCCTTCAGGCGAAGTTTATACCTCACCTGTCGAAAATTCGGTTAATGGAACGATACATTTTGATTATCCAGTCGTTCAAATGGGCAAATACGTAGAGGGTGTAACACTTTGGGTCAAAGATGGCGAAATTCAGAAATGGGAAGCGAAGCAAGGGCAAGAGGTGTTAGATTATATTTTCACCGAAATCGAAGGCTCTCGCTACTTTGGCGAAGCAGCGATTGGTACGAATTTTAATATCGACCGTTTTACGAAAAATATCCTTTTTGATGAAAAAATCGGCGGAACGGTTCACATGGCTATCGGTCAATCTTATCTGCAATGTGGTGGAAAAAATCAATCGAATATTCATTGGGATATGATTGCAGATATGACGAATAATGGTCAGATTTTCGCTGATGAAGAATTAATTTATCAGAACGGAAATTTTTTATTCTTGTAGTACTTTCTTGATTTTTTAATATAGATAAAAGAAATTCCAGGCACTCAAGATATCTTCTATCTGTGCAAACACTCAATATGAAACTAAAGCAATTTTTAATTTTAAGCGTAACGATTTTATTAATCACGAGTTGTAAACCGAGTGAAACGACCTCAACGCCTACACCTCCTGTACCATCACCAACGGAAATAACAAATAAAAATGATTTATCCGCCTTAATCGGTCCTACTTGGAAATTAGTCGGTATGGCATTTTATGAAAAAGACGAGTATATCATGCGTCCCGAAAAAGAAACAGGATTGACCATTTCTTTTAATGAAGGCGGAAAATTTAATTATACCTTGACGGTGAATAAATGCACGGGAACTTATTCAGCGGAAGCGGAAAGCATGAAAATCAATGAACTGGGAACGTGTACCAAAATGTGTTGTGACTCTGAGTTTGCAAGAACATTTCAAGCAGTCTTAACGGGTGCGAAATCATATAAAATTAACGGCAACCAATATTTAGATATTAACGGGGAGGAAAAGATTTTAAAATTAGAGAAAGTGGATCAATAGATAAAAAGGAAGGTATTTTACGCTTATATTTTACCTCTCCTCAGCTGGGGAGAGGCAAAATACTTCCTTTCTAATTGTTAAGCATTCATCGCTCGTTTCTTATGCTGTTGCCAAAAGTAAAATCCTGTTCCTAAACCTGTGATAATAAATCCAAGTGCGACCATTTGAGCTTGTGAAAGATTAAAAAACCATTCGTATTTGTGATTGACACGAATCGTTTCCACCAAAAAACGCTCCATTCCATTCACAACTAAATACATCGAAAACATCATTCCCCAGATCTTAATTTGCTTACGCAACGCCCAAAATATCAGGAATAAAACGACCATAATCATTGTTTCGTAAACGGAAGTCGGATAAACTCCCTGTGGTAACACATTACAAAACTCATCGGTATAATACAGTCCTTTGCAGTTTTCCATCGGAATACCTGACTTGATGACGTTATTCGGATAGGTGTAAGACCATGCCCAATCAGGTAGCCAAGAAAATGGTTTTTCGGCAAGATTCACAACGCCCCAATCGCCATCACCCGAAAAATGACAACCCATGCGCCCCGTACCATAACCCAATAATAACGCAGGTGCAGCAGCGTCCATTAAGTGTAACGGATTCATGCCTTTTCGTTTGGTGTAAATGAAAAGTGAAATAAATCCACCTAATAAACCGCCATAAATTGCAATGCCGTCACCAGAGAAGAAGACGCCAAAAGGATCTTTTAAAAACTCTTGCCAAACGCCAGGCTCTACTATTGCCAATACTTTAGAGCCGATTAGTCCAAAAATTGCGGCAATGACCACCATATCACCAATAAGCTCTTCGGGCTTTTTTTGAATAGTCGTTTTCGTTAGGTTATTCTTGCGAATATCCATATATTTTGCTCCAGCCATAACTGCCGCCAGAATAATTCCACCTAAAATTGAACCTTCTCCGCTAAAAACAAAACTTTGTGGATCTTTGATAAAATTACTGTAATCTAAAGCTATTGCTAATATTTTATAACCAAATAAAAAACCAAGCACACCATTAATCAATACATCGGCATAAGGATCCACTTTTATGGTCACTTCACTCAACAACCCTTCATTGTATTTACGTTTGAGTTCATAATAAATAATTATACCGCCAACAATAAAGGTTATCGCCAAGAAAAAACCATACGTTTGTACGACTGAAAAAATCATCGGTGCGTCCCAGCCAAATAATTTTTTAAATATGAAATGTAGATTTGGATACATCTTTTTTAAGTATGAAGCGTAAACTAAACTATTATCAAAAAATCAACTTTTACAAAATTACTAATATTTCAAACTTTGTTATTTCTATACTGTATTAATATTGAATTATTATTTCGAAATTAATCACCGAAACTTCGGGACAAACAATAAAAACAATGGAAAAACATCCGATTATTTTATTTGATGGCGTTTGTAATCTTTGTAATGGTGCGGTGCAGTTTATTATCGAAAGAGATAAAAAACGGCAATTTCGTTTTGCCTCCTTACAGTCAGATTTTGGCCAACAATACCAACAACAAGTAGGGGCTGCTGTCGATTCGATTCTCTTAGTGAAAAACGACAAAATTTATCAAAAATCATCGGCGGCTTTACGAATCGCTCGACACTTAGACGGTTTGTGGCCGTTACTGTTTCTCTTTATAATCGTACCGCCATTTATACGAAATTCGATTTATGATTGGATTGCTCGAAATCGTTATCGGTGGTTTGGAAAGCAAGATAGTTGCTGGTTGCCAACCCCGGATTTAAAGGCATTATTTTTAGATTAATTAATATACACTATTCCTTAAAAATCTACTTAAAACATTTATAATCAACTATTTAAGTGTAAACTATTCTGCCAAAGTTAAAAATTAGGACAACAAAATTATTATTATATTCAAATAGATTTTTTAACTTCGCAATTATCATTTGTTTAGACTAAAAGCTAACGAACCTTAAATATAATGGGAAGAAAACCGAAGAATAAAATGCGGGTCAAAGACCCAGAAACTCGTCAAAAATGGATTGAACAACTGACACCGATTTATATGAAAAATGGACTGCGGAAATTTACCATGGACGATATTTCTATGAAATTAGGCGTTAGTAAAGCGACCATTTATAAACACTTCTCATCTCGCACCGAAATATTAGAGGCGGTTGTCAATTATAAAATCCACGAAATTGCAGCATTTGAAGCCGACACCATGGACTTGAATACGCCTTATAAACAACGATTCAAAAACGCTATTCATCGTGCATCGATTCGTTTAGCGGGTATTTCTAACGAGTTTTTATTAGACCTTAAAGAACTCTACCCCGAGCAGTGGGAACGCATTCAGTCTTTACAGTACTTTGCCGCCGAACGTGCGAAGGCATTTTACCAAGAAGGCATCGACAAAGGTATTTTACAAGACCATTTTGACCCAAGTTGGCTGGCGATTACTGATAAGATTTTTCTATTAGGTCTCTCGAATCCAAAGTTTCTAATTGATAATAATTTAACCTTACAAAAAGCCGTAGAAGATTATTTTTTGATGAAAAGCCAAGGAATTTTTAAATAATAAGTCATGACTTCTGAATACTGGACGCTAATCGAACAAGTAAAAACATATCTGGACACTAAAAAAACCGTTGGTGTCGAAGGAATGAAAAAATTATTGACTACAATCGCTGCAAATAATATCGAACTGGTTGTTATCACATTTACTTACGAAACTTTAGAAATTTATCTCAAAAAAAACAATCAATTTGAACTGAATCACGATTTAGCCGATACGCTCAATCGCTACAAAATTGAAGCTATTACTGAATTTGACTATAATTGTGATGATGAATTTGAGACTTTCCAATCTGACCAAATTTACACTATAACATCTGAATTAATCAAATCCTGGCTGGTAGAATGTTATCAAATCGCTCGTGATCATCGTACCATTAAAACAAAAATTTATTTTAAGGAGCAATATGATCAAATGGAAATATTTGAGTTAAACAGCTGTCAAACCTTTT
>Ga0075467_10001532_pt1 | contig 19074 bp, 19 predicted proteins | sample DEB08_DNA_9_FD_75067 | JGI IMG/M metagenome (GOLD analysis project Ga0075467, IMG submission 75067) | Aqueous microbial communities from the Delaware River and Bay under freshwater to marine salinity gradient to study organic matter... | ecosystem: Environmental > Aquatic > Marine > Coastal ... | reverse complement strand
GCCGCGCGGGCCGAGGCGCAGGCCGTGCTGGGCGACAGGGTGGCCGAGGCGGGCGACGTGGCGCACCTGCCGCTGGTCCGGCGCATCGTGGATGAAACGCTGCGGCTGTATCCGGCCGGGGGGTTCTTGTCGCGGACCGCGCAGGCGACCGACCGACTGTCCACGGCGCAGATCAGGCCCGGCGACACGGTGACGGTTCCGGTCTATGGCCTGCACCGCCACCGCGCCTTGTGGGAGGAACCCGATGCCTTCCGTCCTGACCGCTGGTCCGGCGCCAAGGCGTTCGATCGGTATCAATACCTGCCATTCAGCGATGGGCCGCGGATCTGCATCGGGGCCAGTTTCGCGCTTCAGGAGGCGGTCGTGATTCTGGCCAGCGTGCTGGCGCGGTTCCGGTTCAGCGCCGTAAAAGGCCGCGACCCGAAACCCGTGATGATCCTGACGCTGCGCCCCGAAGGTGGTGTGTGGCTGGAGGTGGCGCGGGCCTGATCACTTGTTCGCGGCCCCGGCCACGGTGCTGTTCGGCGCGAATTGCGGATCGCCCGCGGTGGTCGTGTCGGCGCAGATGCCCTGCAACGCGGCCCACGATGCCGCGTCGAGGATCGGACGGCCCTGACCGATATCGGCGGCGCGGGCGGCGGTGATCCGCTGGAGGGTATCGGGGTGGCTGCTGAGGTGCTGGAAGACGCCCAGTTCCATGGACTGGCCCGACGCTTGCATGCGTTCGAAGAAGGTGGCCAAGGCACCCGGCGACACGCCCACGTTGCGCAACATGGTGATGGCATAGGCGTCTGCCGCTTCTTCTGCCGCGCGGGAATAGGAGCTGTCGAGCGCGGCGCGCGTGAGACCCGCGATAACGGAACCGCCGAACACATCGCCCATCGTCAGACCGATCAGGCCAAAAGAGCCCACTGACCGCAGCACCGCCCGCGTCCCATCGCGGTGGGCGACATGGCCGATTTCATGGGCCAGCACGGCGGCGACTTCCTCAGGGGTTTCGGCCGCGTCGATCAGGGCGGAATGGATCACGATATGCCCACCCGGAAGCGCAAAGGCATTCACCAACGGGTCCTGCACGACACGCACGGTCAACGGATAAGGAAGCGAGACCCCGGCCATCAGGCGGGATTCCATCTGGTCCAGCGCGACGGTGCCAGCCGTCGCCGTACACGTGACCGCGCCGCGTGCTGCAAAGATCTCGTCATAGACGATCTGGCCCAGCGCGACCTCTGAGGCGGGCGGAACATACATGGCCCCCCGATCCGCCATCACCGGAACAAGGCCGAACAAGATGCCAGCAAGAGCCCCGACAGCCGCCAGCCCCATGACGCCTACGCGGAACCAGCCGCCGCGCGAACCGCGCAGCGGCCGCAGATCGGGAATGGCGCGCAGGATTTCGCGCGCGGTCGCGGCCTCGCGGATGATCAGGCGGGCGGGGTGATCATCACTGCGCGCAAGCATCAGGGTATCGCTGGCGGCCTGATCGGGCAGGTTGCGCAATGCGTCAAGGCGCCAAACCTGCGTGGTCCGGGTTTCGGTGTTCGTCAGTTCCAGTTCAGGACCGACAACCGCAACGCTGACCCGCTGGGTCACGGGGCTGAGGCCATCGTACATATCGGCGTGGAACTTGGCGAACCGCGCGGCGAAATCGGGGTTGCGGGGGGCAGGGCCGCTCATCAGAAGGCCGCTCCGACATCAAGGGCGTCGGCAAATCCGCCGGCGTCGCGGCCATCGGCGCGCGCGCGTTGACGCACCGTTTGAAGCAGCGTGGGTTCGTGCAGTTCGAAGGTTTCGCCGATATGCTTGACGATCGGAAAGACGATGAAGACCTGCTGGCAGATGCCATAAAGCACAAAGACGGTCAGCCATGTGGCCACGGCAATAATGGCCGCGATCATCGGCGGTGGCGCCAGCAACATCGACGGGTCATAACTTCCGCTGAGGTAGATCAGGCCCAGCACGATGCCCAACACGACCGGCGACACGAAGGCGATGACCAAGGAGGTCAGGATGCGCCCGAAGATGTGGATGCGGATCAGACGCCCGGTGCCCGGGGCGATGTCGAATTCCATCCCGTCGCCAAGGGTTTTCATTGATGCCATGATGCGCACAGACCCAACCCGGTAGGATACCGCCGTCACCGCCGTCAACGGAATGGTCAGAATAAGGCCCATATAATACAGGTTCTGCCCGGTCATCACCGCAGCGACCGGAAGGCCGATAGAGGCCCACAGCATCAACAGGAACGGCAAGATCGCGCCGGACAGCATGGCCGCGCTGCCGAATTGCATGAACGGGGCATCGCCGAACCACGTGCGGTCCGTCAGGTATTTTTCCAGCTGAAAGGTCATCAGCGGCCACAAAAGGCCCACCGACAAGATCGTCAGCACCCAGTACATGCAGGCGCGCCACGCATACCCCCATGCCCCGCCCGACATGCCCATGCGAATGCCGCGCCACCGTGTGCGCGACAGGATATAACGGCGGGCGCGGTAGCGGGCCATGAAGATGATCGGGACCAGCGCCAGTGGTGTGGTAGCCATCGCAAGGTTCAGGTAATCGGGGGCGCCTTCGGACAGGCCGATGACGAAATACATCGCCGCGCCGTTGAACAGCATCAGATAAAACGCCAGCACGATCACAGCCAGCAAGAAACCCGTCAATTTTTCCTGCGCCGTGCCGGTATATTCCAAGGGATTGCTGCCGATGCGGATCGACGACCAATACCAGCGGCGCAACCGTGTGGTTTGCCAAAACCGATAAAGCCCGACAGTGAGGACCGTCAAAAGGCCGGTTTTCAGGGCCAACTGAAACAGTTCACCCCGGTCGCCGCCGAAATCCGTTTTCAAGATGCTCATGCCGACCTTTAGTTGAACCGATTATCCCTGGGAAACCCGCGCGGGGCCATGCGGCCCGCGCTGGCGCGCTTGCTCATCCATTCGGTCAAATCGGCCTCGGTCCTTGTGCGCCCGGCTGGATCGGTCCAGCTGAGGCCATCGGACAGAGCAAAGGTGCGGGCGTCTGACAGGCCCCCATCCTTGTATTTTTGCAGGCGCACGCCCTTGCCGCGGCCCATCTCGGGCAGCTCATCAAGCATGAACACAAGAACCTTGCGATTATCCCCCACCACGGCGACCGCGTCGTCGCCGGGGGCCACGCTGGCGCAGACCTTGGCGGTCGCGCCATCACGCACGTTCAGCACCTGCCTACCGGATCGCGTCTGTGCAACCACCTCTGCCTCGGGCACCACGAAACCGTCGCCCGCCGAAGAGGCGACCATCAGTTTTGCGTCGGGGCGGTGAATGAACAGATCCACGATTTCGACCTCATTTGGCAAATCCACCATCAGGCGGACAGGTTCACCCATGCCACGTCCACCGGGCAAATTTGTGGCAGAAATCGTGTAGAAACGGCCATTGCTTCCGAAAATGAGAATCTTGTTGGTCGTTTCCGCGTGAATGACGAAGCGGCCTTCGTCGCCGTCCCGGAATTTCAACTCGGTCGTCAGGTCGATGTGGCCCTTCATGGCGCGGATCCAACCCATCTTGGAACAGACGACCGTGATCGGTTCACGGTCGATCATCGCCTCGAGCGGGACATCGGGAATTTCGCCTGCTTCGGCAAACTGCGTCCGGCGGACCCCGAACGGCTGCGATTTGCCGAACTTCTTGCGGACCTCGCGCAATTCGGTGGCAATCATGTTCCACTGGATCTCTTCGTTTTCCAGCAGATCCTCCAGCGTGGCACGTTCCTCCATCAGGGCGGTCTGCTCGCGCTGCAGTTCGATTTCTTCCAGCCGCCGCAGCGACCGCAGGCGCATGTTCAAGATCGCCTCGGTCTGAAGATCGGACAGTTCACCATCGCCGGGGGGCGGCGACTGGTAATCCTTCTCGGACATGGCGCGCACGAAATCACGGCCCCAGTCTTCGCGCATCAGGGCGGGCTTGGGCGCGTCATCGTAACGGATGATGTCGATGACCCGGTCGAGGTTGAGAAAGGCGATGATCAGCCCCTCGAGTACTTCCAGACGGTGGTCGATCTTGTCCATCCGGTGCTGGCTGCGCCGGATCAGCACGTCGCGCCGGTGGTCAAGGAACGCGCGCAGCACCTCTTTCAGGGAACAGACCTTGGGGGTGCGCCCATCGATCAGCGTGTTCATGTTCAGGCTGAACCGGATCTCAAGATCCGAATTGCGGAACAGCATCCCCATCAGGATATCGGGATCGACGGTGCGGGCGCGCGGTTCCAGCACGATCCGGATATCGTCGGCGGATTCGTCCCGGACATCGGCCAGAATCGGGATCTTCTTGGTCTGGATCAGTTCCGCCAGCTTTTCGATCAGGCGTGATTTCGGCACCTGATAGGGAATTTCGGTGACGATGATCTGCCATTGACCGCGGCCTAGGTCCTCGATTTCCCACTTGGCGCGCAGGCGAAAGGCGCCGCGGCCCGTGCGATAGGCTTCGAGGATGTTCTCGCGCGGTTCAACGATCACGCCACCCGTGGGGAAATCGGGGCCGGGGACGTGTTCGATCAGGGTTTCGTCGCGCGCATTGGGTGACTTGATCAGATGCAGGCAGGCCGCGACCAGTTCGTCGATATTGTGCGGCGGAATGTTGGTGGCCATGCCGACGGCAATACCGGACGAGCCGTTGGCCAGCAGGTTCGGGAAGGCGGCGGGCAGCACGATGGGTTCTTGCAAGGTGCCGTCGTAGTTGTCGCGAAAATCAACCGCGTTCTCCGATAACCCCTCCAGCAGCGCCTCCGCCATGGCGGTCATCCGCGCCTCGGTATAGCGGCTGGCCGCGGGATTATCGCCGTCGATGTTGCCAAAATTGCCCTGACCATCGACCAGCGGATACCGGATGGTGAAATCCTGCGCCAAGCGCGCCATGGCGTCATAAATGGCCACGTCACCGTGGGGGTGATAGTTACCCATCACATCGCCGCTGATCTTTGCGGATTTGCGGAAACCGCCGTTTGCAGCCAGTTTCAGTTCACGCATGGCATACAGGATGCGCCGGTGGACGGGTTTCAGGCCGTCGCGCGCATCGGGCAGCGCGCGGTGCATGATGGTGGACAGCGCGTATTGCAAATACCGCGAGCCGATGGCGCGGCTCAGCGATTCCGATACGTTGCGATCCCCATCTTCGGGGGGTGTTTTCTGCTCGTTCATTGGGCGCAGGATACGCCGGGCGCGCGGGGTCGACAAGGAACCATGCAAGGCGCATGACGATTTTCCCCGCGATTTGCCTGTTTGCGAATCGCCAGCGCGGCTAACTTGTGTGACAGAGCAGTGACCGCCCACTTCAAGAGGCCAATACGTTGATGATCCGCCTGACCCTGATCTTGTGCGTCGTGCTTTATGCCGGGCTGGTGATCTATTCACAGGTCGCCACGCAAGATGTGGAGAGCGCGCCCAGCACCCCTGCCCCTGCTCCGGCCATCGTTCCGACAGAACCATCCACAAGCGCCGTCTCGACAGGTACTGACGGTTTGGTGACCCTGACCACGGCGGAGGGAGAGGTCATCGTCATCGACGCGGTCATCACCCCATCGGGGCTGGACGAAAACCGCACGGTCCAAGTGAATCCAGACACATCGGGCGCGGCGGTCACGCCATCGCCATCGGCCCTGCCAGACGCGGGGCCATTGCTGCGCGTCACGGGTAACAGCGTGAACTTGCGCGCCAGCCCGTCGACGGATGCGAACGTTCTGGCCGCACTTGTGCGCGACACGCAGGCCGTTTTGCTGGAGGAAGCGGCGAACGGCTGGCTGCGCATCCGGATCGTCGGATCGGGACTGGAAGGCTATATGTCCGGCGATTTTCTGGCGGCGGTCGCGGACTAGGGTCCCGATCCACGGAAATCCGTCGGCAAGCACGGGTTTTCCGTGGCTCTTGATGCAACGCTGGCTTAGGCAGTGCACGACATGACACGAACCATTCTGATCACCGGATGCTCCAGCGGCATCGGCTATGACGCGGCGCACACGCTGGCTGGGCGCGGGTGGCGGGTGCTGGCCACGTGCCGCAAGCCCGAAGATGTCGCGCGGCTGCAGGGCGAGGGGCTGGAAAGCTTTGTGCTGGATTGCGCCGACCCGGCCAGCATCGCGGCCGGATGGGACAAGGCGATGGGCCTGACGGGGGGGACGCTGGATGCGATCTTCAACAATGCAGGCCATGGGCTGCCCGGCGCGCTGGAGGATGTGCCCGTAGACGGGTTGCGCGAGATTTTCGAAACCAACGTGTTCGGTCTGCATGATCTGACCCGCCGCGCGGTCGCGGTGATGCGCGCGCAAGGCGGGCACGGCCGGATCGTGCAGCATTCATCGGGTTTTGGCCGCGTCGCGATGAGTTGGCGCGGTGCCTATGTCGCCACGAAATTCGCCGTGGAGGGGTTAAGCGACACCTACCGGCTTGAACTGCGCGATACGGATATCAAGGTATCGATCCTGAACACCGGGCCGATCACCACCAAATTCCGGGCTAATTCCGTCGCGCCGTTCGAAAAATGGATCGATTGGGAAAACTCGGCTTTGGTGGCGCGATATCGCAGCCACCTGTTGCGGCACCTGCACGAGGTGTCGAAACCCGCGCCGTCGCAGAAGGGGCCGGATGCCGTGACCGCGCGCGTCATCCATGCGATCGAAAGCCCACGGCCCCGTGCACGATACATCATCACCGTCGCCAGTCACGTGGCCGAGGCGGGGCGGCGGTTCTTGCCGCAATCGGCACAGGACTGGCTGTTGACGCGGTTCTAGCCAAACGAAACTTTCGCGCTAGGTCGCTTGGACCACAGCAACGAGGACATGACATATGAACGACCCGCTTTTGATCATCGCACTTCTGGCGTGTTTCGGGGTGTTGATCATCCTGCTGCTTGGGATCAATTCATTCCGCAAGGGCGGCGCGACGTCCGGGCAGGAATCCAACAAATGGATGCGCTGGCGGATCGCGGCGCAATTCGTGGCGATTTTACTGATTCTGGCGTTCGTTTACGTGCGCCGGCAAACGGGGGCCTGAGGGTATGGTTGTTCTAAGCAAGATCTACACGAAAACCGGAGATGCGGGCGAAACCGCATTGGGTGACGGCAGCCGGGTGGCCAAGCATGCGGTGCGTGTGGCGGCCTATGGCACGGTCGATGAGTTGAACGCCGTGCTGGGTCTGGCGCGGCAACACGCCACCGGGGCGGTCGACGCGCAACTGGCCGCCATTCAGAATGACCTGTTCGATCTGGGTGCCGACCTGTGCACGCCGGGGCAGGACAAGGACGCCGAGCGGGAATACCCCGCATTGCGGATCGTGGCCGCGCAGGTGCTGCGGCTGGAGGCCGAGATCGACGCGATGAACGCGAAACTGACACCGCTGCGCAGCTTTATCCTGCCCGGTGGCAGCGCGCTGTCTGCCCACATGCACATGTGCCGCACCGTCGCACGCCGCGCAGAACGGATCAGCGTGGAACTGGCCACCATGGAAGCGGTGAATTCCGAAGGCGTGAAATACCTCAACCGGCTGTCGGACTGGTTCTTTGTCGCCGGACGGATCGCCAACAATGACGGCAAGGACGACGTGTTGTGGGTTCCGGGGGCAAACCGCTAGCTGCGCGGAAGGCTTCAGGCGGCGGCGGTGCCCTTGTGTGTATCCCCTCACCGCGTCAGCACCCATAATCGTGAATTGACGTTGGCAGTGCCTTGGCTAGGCTTATGCTCATGAGCCACACGAACCGCCCTGCCCTGCGCCCCTATAGCCGTGCCGAATATGTGTCGGACGCGGTTGTCCATATTTCGGGTCTGGCCGCAGCGCTGATCGGGGGGCCGATCCTGATTGCGATGGCCGCGATCTGGATTGGCGAGGCCGGCGTGACCACCGCAATGGTGATCTATGTAATCAGCCTTGTGCTGATGCTGCTGTGCTCGGCGCTTTACAACATGGTGCAGGTGCCCGCGTGGGGGGATCGCCTGCGCCGGATTGACCAATCAGCCATCTACGTGAAGATCGCGGGCACCTATACGCCATTCGTGGCCCTGACGGCGGCCAACGCGGGGTGGTTTCTGGCCGCCATTTGGGGCGTGGCCGTAACCGGTGCCGCCGTCATCTTGATGGCGCAGGGCCGGGTGCGGCTGATCAGCCTGACGCTGTATCTGGGCCTTGGCTGGGCCGGGGCCATCTGGGGCGGACCCTTGGTGTTCGGGCTGACCGGACCGGGGCTGACGCTGCTTGCGTCGGGCGGCATTCTGTACACGGCGGGGGTTGCGTTCCTGCTGTGGGAACGGCTGCCGTTCCACAACACGATCTGGCATATCTTCGTCCTGACGGCGACGGTTGTGTGCTACGCCGCCATCATGGTCGAACTTTGGGCACGCATACCGGCCTGACGCGGCGTCCAAGGACAAGACCGCGTCGATTTTGACCTGTTTTCGTGTCACGGGACGGTCTAACACCAACAAGACGAAATTTTCGGGCGGTGCCACCTGCGCCGCCGCAACTTGAGGGAGACGCGAGCCATGAAGGTGCTGGTGCCGGTAAAGCGCGTGATCGACTATAACGTGAAAGTCCGCGTGAAGGCGGATGGATCGGGCGTCGATCTTGCCAATGTGAAGATGTCGATGAACCCCTTCGACGAGATCGCCGTGGAACAGGCGATCAGGTTGAAAGAGGCCGGCAAGGTCGATGAAGTGATCGTGGTTTCCGTCGGCGTCAAGCAGGCGCAGGAGACACTGCGCACCGGTCTGGCCATGGGGGCCGACCGCGCAATTCTGGTCATCGCCACCGAAGATGTGCACCAAGACATCGAACCGCTGGCCGTCGCAAAGATCCTGAAGGCCGTGATCGACGAAGAACAGCCCGGCCTTGTGCTGTGCGGCAAGCAGGCTATCGACAATGACATGAACGCGACGGGGCAGATGCTGTCGGCGCTCTTGGGCTGGAGCCAGGCGACATTCGCATCGGAACTGGACGTGGACGGCGAAAATGCCGTTGTGACCCGTGAAGTGGACGGCGGCCTGCAGACCATCAAGGTCAAGATGCCCACCGTGGTCACCGTGGACCTGCGCTTGAACGAGCCGCGCTATGCGTCACTGCCCAACATCATGAAGGCCAAGAAAAAGCCTTTGGATGAAAAGACGGCAGCCGAATACGGCGTGGACGTGACCCCGCGCCTGAGCGTGGTGAAAACGGTGGAGCCGTCGACCCGCAAGGCGGGTGTTATTGTCGGCTCGGTCGATGAGTTGTTGGCGAAACTGAAAGACGAAGCAGGGGTGATCTGATGGCGGTTCTTCTTCTTGCGGATGTTGCGGGCGGACAATTGTCCACCGATGCGGTGTCCAAGGCCCTTACGGCGGTGTCCGGTCTGGGTGACGTGCATGTGCTGGTCGCAGGCGAGGGTGGCGATGCGGCCGCAGCCGAGGCGGCAACGCTGACGGGTGTGTCCAAGGTGATTTTCGCAGGCGACCACGGGTTCTGTCACACGCTGGCCGAACCGGTGGCCGACCTGATCGTGTCGCTGGCGGGCGGGTATTCCCATGTGGTCGCGGCCTCGACCTCGGATGCGAAAAACGTGCTGCCGCGGGTCGCGGCCCTGTTGGACGTGATGATGATTTCCGATGTCATCGGCGTGGTTGACGCCGAAACGTTTGAACGCCCGATCTATGCCGGCAACGCCATCCAGACGGTGAAATCCAGCGACAGCGTCAAGGTGATGACGATCCGCACGGCGGGCTTCGATGCCGCCGCTGCGGGTGGGTCCGCCCCTGTGGAAACCTTGGGTACGGCGGCCAGCAGCGGCTTGTCGGAATGGGTGGAAGACAAGGTGGCCGCAAGCGACCGGCCGGAACTGACCAGCGCCGGGATCGTGGTGTCCGGCGGCCGTGGCGTGGGCAGTCAGGAACAATTCGCCATCATCGAAGGGCTGGCCGACAAGCTGGGCGCGGCGGTGGGTGCATCCCGCGCGGCGGTCGACAGTGGCTATGCCCCGAACGACTGGCAGGTTGGCCAGACCGGCAAGGTTGTGGCACCGGACCTGTATGTGGCGGTCGGCATCTCGGGCGCGATCCAGCATCTGGCCGGCATGAAGGACAGCAAGGTCATCGTCGCGATCAACAAGGATGCGGATGCGCCCATCTTTCAGGTCGCGGACTATGGGCTGGTGGCGGATCTGTTCGACGCGGTGCCGGAATTGACCGGCAAGCTGTAGGGCCTCCGGTCCTCGCAAACAAACGACGGCCCCGCCCGGAAGAACCCGGTGCGGGGCCGTTGTAATTCAGCCCTGCAAGATCTTGGACAGCAGGCTGGCGGCTTTGGCATGAACCTCGGGGCCGGGCATGGTCCGGGCGGCGGCTTCCTCTCGTGCGGCAAAGAACATGCCTTGGGTCGGGGCCTTGCGCCACGTATCGGGCGGCAGCACCTGCGTAAAGGACGCGGCCTCCTTGGCAACGACATCCAGCATCGCGGATGTCACGAAAAGCGGATCACGCCCAAGGCCGGGGGTGTCCGGCGTATCTGCCGGGGCCCGGTTCGACATCCAAAGCAGGTGGACCGGCACGTTCATCCCCGCGATGATGCTGATCAGGCGGGCCTGCCAAGCCTGCTGCAACTCTTCTACCAGAATTGCAAAGCGGTCACGCGACAGGGTCGAAAGATGTGTCAGCAGATGGCGCGTGAAATGGAATTCGGTGAAATCCACATCGCGGTAGATGGTCCGCAAAATGGGGGCCGCCTTGACGAACCGGTCATTGCGGCGCGGATGCACGGAATAGAAGCGGTTGGTCATGTTCTGCGCCCCCGTGATCTGCAACACCACCGCTTGCGCACCCCGAACGATGGTTTTGATCCCGTCGTCTTCCGACAGAACATCAAGCCCGGCATTCATCACCCCCAGATTCACCGCCGGAACATCCAGAAGGTCGTTCAACTGGGCCGGAAACGGCGTATGAATGAAGCGACCATAGGTTTCCGAGCCCCCCAGACAGGCTATATAGGGGCCTTGCAGATCGACGGCCGGGCCACGAAACCGCAGCGCGGTGCCGTGATAGGACACAGTTTCATATTCGAGGGGCCCATGCCCCTTTTGAAGAAAGCTCATCAGCCAACACTCCCACCTTGTTACGACTCACCCGGCGCCAGACTGCGGCGAACCCCTTTCCAAAGGGCTAAACCGTCATTTTCATACGTTATTGCTGAAAATTACCCGGGTTGACGGGCGTCCGTGACGCAGCCCGAAACCGGGCCTTATGCCTTGTGCGGAGGGAGCGTGGGGGCCTATGGTGCGGCGCAGGACAACGCGGGCCAAGGGCGGGAAACGATGGAAATCAAGACAATCGGGATCGTCGGCGCGGGCCAGATGGGCAACGGAATCGCCCATGTCTGCGCATTGGCAGGCTATGACGTCCGCATCAGCGACATCAGCGCCGAAGCGCTGGAAAAGGCCATGGCCCTGATCGACCGTAATCTGGAACGGCAGGTCAGCCGCGAAAAGATCAGCGCCGAGACCAAGGCCGCGGCAATGGCGCGGATCACCACAACGATGACCTTGTCGGATCTGGGGCCCAGCGACCTGATCATCGAGGCTGCGACCGAGCGCGAGACCGTGAAGCAGGCAATCTTCGAAGACCTGCTGCCGCATCTGTCCCCCAACACCATCCTGACGTCCAACCCCTCGTCCATCTCGATCACACGGCTGGCCAGCCGCACGGATCGGCCGGAAAAGTTCATGGGATTCCATTTCATGAATCCGGTTCCGGTGATGCAATTGGTGGAACTGATCCGGGGTATCGCCACGGACAAGGAAACCTTTGACGCCTGTCTGGCGGTGGTTGATCGGCTGGGCAAGACAGCGGCAACCGCCGAGGATTTCCCCGCCTTCATCGTCAACCGCATCTTGATGCCGATGATCAACGAGGCGGTGTATACGCTGTATGAAGGGGTTGGATCGGTCCGGTCGATAGACGAGTCACTGAAACTGGGCGCGAACCATCCGATGGGGCCGCTGGAACTGGCGGATTTCATCGGGCTGGATACCTGCCTTGCCATCATGAACGTGTTGCATGACGGGTTGGCGGACACGAAATATCGCCCCTGCCCATTGTTGACCAAATACGTCGAGGCTGGGTGGCTGGGCCGCAAGACCCAGCGTGGGTTCTATGACTATCGGGGCGATGTGCCGGTGCCGACCCGCTAGACGAAGTCTGAGTCATCCTTCAACGCAAGGGTCCGCGCACGCAGATCCGCGATGAACTGGCGGGGGTTCTGTATCGGACCTTCCCATTGGTCGGGCGTGATCGGGTTACCGATGATCGGTGCCTGCGGTTTGTCGAAGGAATGCACAACCTCGTGAATCAACAGCCCCTGCCGCAACAACGGTGAAATGCGGTTGGCGATCTGATACCAGCGCGAATTCGTCCCCTGAAAGTGGCATGGCACGATGGTGGCACCCGATTTGCGGATCATCTTGACGGTGAACAGGTTCCATTCGCCTTCGACCGCAGGGCCCATCATTGTTTCAGACGCCGCCACGGACCCCGACGGAAACAGGGCAATCAGCCCGTTCCGCGACAGATGTTCCATCGCCATGGCCCGCATTTCGACCATCTTCTTCTGGGCATCCTCTTCGTGAGGGAAAGGCACGGGGATCATGTAGCTTGATGCGCTTTCATCAATCCCGGTCAGCGATGACCGGGTCAGAATGCGATAGTCATTGCGCCGACGGCCAATCATATCCGCAAGGATCATTCCGTCGACCAGCCCATGGGGGTGGTTGGCCACGAAAACCACCGGCCCCTTGGTGGGAATACGGGCAAGTTGCGCGGCAGGGGTCTGCAGCTCGATCCCCATGACTTTCATTGTGGCGGGCCAGAACGCCTGCCCGGTGGGCGCACCCATCCTCTCGAACTGGCGGACGCGCAGAACGATTGTGAACTTGCCGGTCATCCATTCCAGAACGCGGATCGTGAAGCGCGCCAACGGATTCGAAAAGGTGTTCGCATAGGTCAGACTGGCGCGGTTATAGACCTGCTGCGGTGCTGTCGTCCGCGCCGATGGACGCCCGGTGGCAACGTTGTGGGAGGAAGAATCCGTCACGCGAGCTGTCCCCTTCGCGAACTCTGTGCTGCTACGGCGGGCCTCAGTTGCCCTCGCCGAACTTGTCAGCAACCAGTGCTTCGATGGCATCTGCAAGCACCCTTGCCTGGGCCCCGCTGGTTTCGACCTCAATAGAGGTTCCGATTGAAGCTGCCAACATCAAAAGCCCCATGATCGAGTCACCGGCGGCACTCAGCCCATCCTTATAGACGATCGCGTTGGCGTCATGTGCTTCGACAACTTCGACCAATTTGGCCGAGGCGCGGGCATGCAGGCCCTTGACGTTCGCGATCTCCAGACGGCGGCGGACGGGTGTTTCGATCGTCATTCAGGTGCTCCATCAAAGCTGTTGATGTATCGGCGACCAGCATCGGTGGCCCGTGCGACGGCGTCATCCACGCTGAGGTTCCGTGATTTGGCCAGCTTGATCAGCATGGGCAGGTTGACCCCGGTGATGATCTTGCGGTTTGACGGGCGGCAGGCCCGCAGCGACAGGTTCGACGGTGACCCACCATACATGTCGGTCACCACGACCACGCCAGTTCCATCATCGACGGCGTCGGCGGCATCGCAAATCTCGCGCTGACGCGCCGCGCGGTCATCTTCGGGGCCGATCGGGATGGCGACTGCCGCCGACAGCTTGCCAACGACATGCTCGGTCGCCTGCAACAGCTCCCGCGCGAGGCCCCCATGGGCGACGATGACAATCCCGATCAAAGGCACTTACCCTGACGTAGTTGGCGGGCCGATCATCCCGCGGCGTTCCAGTTCTCGATGACGCTTAGACACTTGCCACCCGCCTTCTGCAAGATGGCTGCTTAGTTTTTCGGCAACTGCGACTGATCTGTGCTGCCCCCCGGTGCAACCGAAGGCAACGGTCAGGTGCGCCTTGCCCTCGTCCCGGTAGGCGGGCAGCAGCGTTTCAATCAACTGCGTCACCTGCCCCGCAAAGGACGCATGGCGCGGATCCCCGGCAACATAATCCTGCACACGCGCATCGCGTCCATCCAGCGCGCGCAGGCTGGCCTCCCAATAAGGATTGCGAAGGAAACGACAGTCGAACACCAGATCGGCCCCCGTGGGCAGCCCCCGCTTGTAGGAGAACGACTGAACCGAAACCGACAACTGCTGGGCACCCGCAGGTGCGAACAGGCGCGTGATTTCAGCGCGCAGATCATGCGGGGTCATGGCAGATGTGTCGATCATGAAACTGGCACGTGCGCGCACCGGGGCCAGCAGATCGATTTCCGCCATGATCCCGGTCATCGGCGGATCGGCCGGGGCCATCGGATGACGCCGGCGGGTTTCGCTGAAGCGGCGTTCCAGCACCTTGATATCGCAATCAAGATACACAAGGTCCGACTGGATCCCCGGATCGTCAGCCAGCCTGTCGACCGCCGTGATCAGACCCTGCGCGCTGAAGTCGCGGTTGCGGGGGTCGGTGCCAAGCGCAAGGGGGCGCAACACAGGCCCCGCCTCCAGCAAACGCGGCAGCAGGCTGAGGGGCAGATTATCGATCGCCTCGAAGCCCAGATCCTCAAGTGCGCGGATGGCGGTTGAACGCCCCGCGCCGGACGGGCCGGAAACAAACACGACCCGCGCGGCGCTTTCATCGGCCGAGGGGGGGCGTGGGTCAGGCATCTTTGGTGACTGGGTCATAAGATGTGCAGGCTATCCGTTGATCATGCTTGGACAAGATAGGGTCAAACATCAGCGCGGCCATGGCGCAAAAGGATCATCAAGGCGGCAGGCAGGGCAGGCACATCTTTCCCCAAGGCAAGCGGCGCGGTCTGGCCGTTCCAGATGACCGTGCGCGCGGGCGGCAAGCGATCAGGTTCCGCCCGGGACAGATCAATGGCAATGCGCAGGGGGGCGGCGGCGCAGATCGGGCCGGGATGCAGCAGGCCAAGCCCGCGCGCCTCGATCAGGTTCGGCGATGTGGCGGGGACCTGCAGATGCAGGCCCGACGGCGTGGCCCGCACCGTGACGCCATCATCGGCGATCAGCGTTGCGCCCAGCGCAATCATCGCCAGGGCAAGCCCCGATTTCCCGCTGCCGGATGCCCCAAGGATCAGCGCGCCCTGCCCGTCCACCGCCAGCGCCGTGGCGCGGCAATGCAGGTCGCCGTCTGGCAATACGCTGCTCCATTGGATCAGTGAAACGGGATCAGGGCTCGGCATGGCCACAGCCTAAACCGGCAGACCCACGACAAACCGCGCGCCAAGCGGATCCGAGGCGACGTCCGCCTCGGTCGGACGGATGTTTTCCGCCCAGATGACACCGCCATGCGCCTCCACGATCTGTTTCGAGATCGCAAGACCCAGACCGGAATGATTGCCGAATTGCTGCACGGGACGTTCGGAATAGAAGCGGTTGAACACCTTGGTCAGCGCCTCTTCCGGGATGCCGGGGCCGGTGTCCTCCACCACGATCAACACGCGGTTCTCACGCTTTCGCGCCCAAAGCCGGACCGCATCACCATCTTCGCAAAACGAGATCGCATTGCTCAGAAGGTTCACGAAGACCTGCGCCAACCGCCCCTCAAGCCCGTTGACGGAAATGGCGTCGCGCGGCAGGTCGGTGATGAATTCGACACCTTTCTTCGCGGCCTCCTCGGAGTGGTACTGGGAGATGTTGGTGAGGGTGCGGACAAGGTCGAATTCCTCCTCCTCCTCCTTCACCAGTTCCGAATCCAGCCGGGAGGCGTTCGAGATATCGCTGACCAGACGGTCAAGCCGCTGAACGTCGTGCTCGATCACCTCAAGCAGGCGATTGCGTTGTTCATCGGTGCGCGCAACGCGCATCGTGCCCACCGCGGACCGCAGGCTGGCAAGGGGGTTCTTGATTTCGTGGCTGACATCGGCGGCGAACTGTTCGTTGCTGTCGATCCTGTCATAAAGCGCGCTGACCATGCCGCGCAGCGCACCAGACAACCGCCCGATCTCATCGGGGCGGCCTGTCAGGTCGGGGATACGCACCCGTGTCGGGCTCATCTTGCGGGCGTTCTTGTCACGCCCCAATTCGGCTGCCGCAGCCAGATCGGACAGCGGATTTGCGATGGTCGAGGCAAGAACAAGGCTCAGCCCGATGGACACCATCAGGGCGACAAAGAACATCTGCAACAACTGCTCGCGTTCGACCCGGACCAACTGATCAATTTCGCCCGCGGCGGTGGTCACGGCCACCACGCCCACGATGCCGCCAACGCCCTCGATGGGGGTCGCTGCGGTGAATGCGGTTCCTGTGGCACTGTTTCCGGGGCGCACAACCGTGGCGCCGGCCCGCGCCTCATCCACCAGCATGCGGGCCCAATCCGCGGGCGTCTGGGTGTTGGTGTTGGGTGGCGTCGGCGACAGGATACCCGATAGCCCCGTCCAGATCGCGTTCAGAAAATCCGTAATCAGCAGCGTTTCCGTCGCGCGGTCCTCGATCCCCTGCACCGGGCGGGTCGGACTGCGCGCAACGGTCTGGGTCGATGCGACAAGGGCGCCGGACGGGGCATAAACGAACACCTCGACGCCCTCGGTCAGGCCGATTCGCGCCAGAACCGCTTCGGGGTCGATCCCGTCATTGGTCAGCAGATTGGCGGGGGCATTCTGCGGCAGGCTTGCCTCGAATACATCCGCGATCAACTGCGCCTCGACGGCCAGACCCCGCTCACGTTGCACAACCAGACTGTCGCGGAACGGGTTCAGCCACATCATGCCCGCCACCAGCACGACAATCGCGAGCAGGTTGAACAGGATGATCTTGCGCGCCAGCGGCGACCGGTTCAACGCAATCACGCCGCGCCGCTGCCGTGCCGCGCGCAGTTCGGTTTCGACCGACCCCTGCGGGCGGTCCCAGTCTTCACCCAATACGATATCCGCCCGGTCACGGGCACGGCGATTGGTCATGGAAAGGTCGGTGGGCACCGGCGCTTACTCTTCGTTGTAACGGTAACCGATACCGTAGAGCGTCTCGATAGCGGAGAAATCGTCATCAACCTGACGCATCTTCTTGCGCAGGCGCTTGATATGGCTGTCGATGGTGCGGTCGTCCACATAGACCTGTTCGTCATAGGCGACGTCCATCAGTTGATCGCGGCTTTTCACGAAACCGGGGCGCTGGGCCAGCGCCTGCAACAGCAGGAACTCGGTCACGGTCAGCGACACATCCCGGCCCTTCCACGTCACCGCATGGCGCAGCGGGTCCATCGACAATTCGCCCCGCACCAGGACCTGACTTTCCTCGGGAGAGTCGGTGGCATCGGAGGCAAGCGCCTCCTGACGGCGCAAGATCGAGCGGATACGCTCAACCAGCAGGCGCTGCGAAAACGGCTTGCGCACATAGTCGTCGGCCCCCATCCGCAGGCCCATCAACTCGTCGATCTCATCGTCTTTCGACGTCAGAAAGATGACCGGAACCTTGGATTTCTGGCGCAGACGCTGCAACAGGTCCATACCGTCCATACGCGGCATCTTGATATCCAGAACGGCCAATTCCGGCATCCGTCGGGTGAATGCTTCCAACGCAGATTGGCCGTCATTGTAAGTTTCAACTTCAAAACCTTCCGCCTCCAGAGTCATGGAGACCGAGGTCAGGATGTTCCGATCGTCATCGACGAGGGCGATCCTTGACATGTCTAGAATTCCTTGTGCTGCTCGATTTGCCTTATTTTTTTCATATTGTCCCGACTTTGCGGCACAGAATCAATCTCTAACTTGCGATTCGCCTATTGCGGCACACCCAACTGTGCCTTTTGGCACTTAAGCATGTGTGAATGGCGCAACAGCGCGCAAGCCCAAGGACCAGCGCGCGAATACCAGCCGGCGCGCACACTTCTTGCGTCTTGATTGCGCTAACTGTGCGAATGCGACCTGTTCAGTGCTAAAATCACCATGTTATAGGGCACCAACGGCCCTCGGATCGAGGGCCGGGAGAAAAGCCATTTCACGGGCGCAGGAGCTTGCTTAACATGACCATCGGACGCGTGAACCCCAGCCAGACGCTGGACCATCAGGGCATAACAAAGCTTGGCGCGGTCTATTATAACCTGCTGGAACCCGCCCTGATTCAGGCCGCGCTGACACGCGGCGAAGGCACATTGGGCAAAGGCGGCACGTTTCTGGTCAGCACCGGCAAATACACGGGCCGGTCCCCCAAGGACAAGTTCGTGGTCAAGACCGACGGCGTCGCCGACAGCATCTGGTGGGATAACAACGCCCCCATGACGCCCGACGCCTTTGACGTGCTGTATGCCGACATGCGGGCGCACATGGAGGGCGGCGACTATTTCGTGCAGGATCTTTATGCCGGTGCCGATGCGGACCACCGTCTGGATGTCCGCGTGGTGTCCGAACTGGCGTGGCACAACCTGTTCATCCGCCATCTGCTGCGTCGCCCCGACCGGGCTGAGCTTGATGACTTCGCGCCTGAATTCACCATCATCAACTGCCCCACCTTCAAGGCCGATCCCGCGCGCCATGGCTGCCGCACCGATACGGTGATCGTGTTGAACTTCGAGGCCAAGCTGATCTTGATCGGCGGCACGGAGTATGCGGGCGAAAACAAGAAATCGGTCTTTACGCTGCTGAACTACCTGTTGCCGGAAAAAGGCGTCATGCCGATGCATTGCTCGGCCAATCACGCCAAGGACGACCCAGCCGACAGCGCGGTCTTCTTCGGCCTTTCGGGAACGGGCAAAACCACCCTTTCCGCCGATCCGGGCCGGATATTGATCGGCGATGACGAACATGGGTGGTCGGACACCGGCATCTTCAATTTCGAAGGTGGCTGCTATGCCAAGACCATCAACCTGCGCAAAGAGGCAGAGCCAGAGATTTACGCCACCACCAGCCATTTCGGCACCGTGATCGAGAACATGATGTTCGATCCCGAGACGCTGGAACTGGATTTCGACGATGACAGCCTGACCGCGAACATGCGTTGCGCCTATCCGCTGGACCAGATCTCGAATGCGTCGTCCACGGGGTTGGGTGGCCATCCCAAGAACATC
>Ga0075467_10001529_pt1 | contig 19089 bp, 18 predicted proteins | sample DEB08_DNA_9_FD_75067 | JGI IMG/M metagenome (GOLD analysis project Ga0075467, IMG submission 75067) | Aqueous microbial communities from the Delaware River and Bay under freshwater to marine salinity gradient to study organic matter... | ecosystem: Environmental > Aquatic > Marine > Coastal ... | reverse complement strand
CTTACTGAATGAACATCAGCGGCGTGATGCGGCGATTGATCAATGCGAATTGGAGCGGATCAAGGCGCTTCGCAGGCCGTTGATAAGGTGACAGGGCCTCTTGTGTTCGAGAACTTATGCAAGCCGGCTCAGAGCAAGGCCCCTGGACCTTACTTTGAGCGCGTCGAACCCAAGCGGGAAACTTAAAAAACTCCCACGCTTCAACGCGTGAATTTCTTATATTTCAATCGCTTCGGCTCAACAGCGTCTGGCCCAAGTCTCCGCTTCTTGTCTTCCTCGTAGTCCTCAAAGTTACCCTCAAACCACTCAACATGTGCCTCGCCTTCGAAGGCCAGAATATGCGTACAAATCCGGTCGAGGAAGAAGCGGTCGTGGGAGATGACCACGGCGCAGCCTGCGAAATCGACCAATGCGTCTTCTAGCGCGCGCAGGGTTTCGACGTCGAGGTCGTTCGTCGGTTCGTCGAGGAGCAACACGTTCCCGCCGGTTTTTAGCAGTTTCGCCATGTGGACGCGGTTGCGTTCGCCGCCCGAAAGGCTGCCAACTTTTTTCTGCTGATCGCCGCCTTTGAAGTTGAACGCCGAGCAATAGGCGCGGGAGTTCATTTGGGCGTCGCCAAGTTGGATCACTTCGCCGCCGGACGAGATTTCCTCCCAGACGGTTGCGTTAGGATCAAGCGCGTCGCGGGATTGGTCGACATAGGAAAGATCAACCGTCTCGCCGTATTCAATGGTGCCTGCGTCGGGTTTTTCTTGTCCAGTGAGCATCCGGAACAGCGTGGTTTTGCCCGCACCGTTCGGACCGATCACGCCGACGATGCCACCCGGGGGCAGCGAGAAGTCGAGGTCTTCGATAAGAAGTTTGTCGCCCATGGCTTTCTTAAGGCCTTCGACTTCGATGACCTTCGAGCCAAGCCGCTGGCCGTTCGGGATGATGATCTGGGCACGGGCAAGTTTCTCGCGCTCGGACTGGTTGGCGAGATCATTATAGGCGTTGATCCGGGCCTTTTGCTTGGCCTGACGCGCTTTCTGACCCTGACGCATCCAGTCAAGTTCGCGTTCCAGCGTTTTCTGGCGTGATTTGTCTTCGCGGGCTTCTTGGCCCAGGCGTTTGGCTTTTTGCTCAAGCCAGGCCGAGTAGTTACCTTCGTAGGGAAGGCCGCGTCCGCGATCCAGTTCGAGGATCCAGCTGGTGATGTCATCAAGGAAGTAGCGGTCGTGGGTGACGATCAGGATGGTGCCTTTGTAGTCCATGAGGTGCTGTTGCAGCCATGCGATGGTTTCCGCATCGAGGTGGTTGGTTGGTTCGTCCAACAGAAGCATTTCGGGCGCTTCGAGGAGAAGTTTACAAAGGGCCACACGGCGGGCTTCACCGCCTGAAAGCGTTGACACGTCTGCGTCGTCGGGCGGGCAGCGAAGTGCTTCCATGGCGACGTCGATCTGGCTGTCGAGATCCCAGAGGTTGTCTGCATCGATCTCGTCCTGAAGGGCGGCCATTTCGTCGGCAGTCTCGTCGGAGTAGTTCATCGCCAGTTCATTGAAGCGGTCAAGCTTGGCCTTTTTGGCGGCGACGCCGAGCATGACGTTTTCGCGCACGTTCAGGCTTTCGACCAGATGCGGTTCCTGCGGCAGGTACCCGACGCGCGCGCCTTCTGCGGCCCATGCCTCGCCGGTGAAGTCTTTGTCCATGCCAGCCATGATGCGCATGAGCGTCGATTTACCCGCACCGTTGGCGCCGACGACGCCGATTTTTACGCCAGGCAGGAAGCTGAGACGGATGTTCTCAAAAAGCTTCTTACCACCGGGATAGGCCTTAGAGACGCCGTCCATGTGGTAGACATATTGATAAGCGGCCATGGTCGTTCCTTTGTGCGAGGGTTGGAGGGGTTCTATGCCGCCCGGTTTTGGTTTTCAACGCAGGTTCGGATATGAATGGCGGCGAATACAGCGCTTTTGGAGGCGGGATGGGACGGTACGGACTGGTTTGGGGGGCAGCGCTTGTTTTGGCGGGCTGCGGGGCGGACCGATTTGGCGAGGTAAAGCCGTATCACCGCGAGGCACCGGCAGCGGTTGATGTCGTGATGCCGCCCGATGCGATCTACATTTCACAGCAGTTTCTTGTGTCTCGGGCCACGCAAGACCGCCACGAGGGGATCGACCTTTGGGGGCCGCGTTCGACGCCTATCCTTGCGGCGGATTCGGGCGTTGTTGTGGCATCGTGGCAGGGGCCCTTGTACGGGAACAGGGTGCGAGTTGATCACGGAGTTGATGAAAACGGCGCGCGGGTGTTTACGCGGTATTTCCATCTAGAAAGCCGGGGTGTTCAGGTCGGGCAGCAGGTGCGCCGCGGCGAGGTGATCGGGCGCATGGGCGCGACGGGGCTTTTGGCGGGGGGTGGTGTGCATTTGCATTTCGAGGTCTGGCGGGGGCTGGATGAGCGCGACCTTGCACCGATTGATCCCCATCTGGTATGGGCGGGCGGTGTCGGCCGGGTGACGTGTTTTGATCCGGGCGCGCACTATGCGAGGGATGCATTTGTGACGACTTATCCGACGCCGTGTGGTGACAGTTGACATTCGCGCCAGGGAAGGCAGGTTGCGTTCCATGATCAGACCAGCACACACCCCCCGATATACACCCGCCGATACACGCTATGACACGATGGAATACCGTCGTCTGGGCAGGTCGGGGCTGAAGTTGCCTGCGGTCAGCCTTGGGCTTTGGCATAACTTCGGTGGTGACACGCCGCATGATCTGAAGCGCGATCTGTGTCGTAAAGCGTTTGATCTTGGGATCACGCATTTCGATCTTGCGAACAATTACGGACCCCCTGCGGGGTCTGCGGAAGAGGCGTTTGGCGAAATACTGGCGGCGGATTTTGCGGGCTATCGCGATGAGCTGATTATTTCATCAAAGGCCGGATACAATATGTGGAACGGCCCTTATGGCGAGTGGGGTAGCCGCAAGTATTTGATCTCGTCTTGCGATCAGTCTTTGAAGCGGATGAGGCTTGAGTACGTTGATATCTTCTACTCTCACCGGTTTGATCCGGAAACGCCGCTGGAAGAAACCATGGGCGCACTGGATCAGATCGTGCGCTCAGGTAAAGCGCTTTATGCAGGTATCAGTTCTTACAATTCCGGGCGGAGCCGCGAAGCTGCGGCACTATTGCGCGAAATGGGCACGCCGTTTGTGATCCATCAGCCGTCTTACAATATGCTGAACCGGTGGGTGGAGCGGGACGGTTTGCTGGATACGCTGGACGATATCGGGGTCGGCTCGATTGTGTTTACGCCTCTGGCGCAAGGCATGTTGACGGGTAAGTATCTGAACGGAGTGCCGTCAGACAGTCGTGCAGCACAAGGCAAGTCACTGGATGATGGGTTGCTGACGGCCGAGGCGATTAAGCGGCTGAATGGGCTGAACGATATTGCGGCCGCGCGCGGGCAGTCTTTGGCGCAGATGGCGATTGCCTGGGTTCTTCGGGGCGGGCGCGTGACGTCTGCGTTGATTGGTGCCTCTAAGACCTCTCAGATCGAGGATTGCGTGGCGGCTTTGGGCGCGGCGGAGTTCACCGACGGCGAGTTGGCCGCGATTGATGCGCTTTGCTTTGAGGGCGGTGTGAATTTGTGGGCGCTGTCGTCCGAAGGCGTCTGACGGATCAGTCGTCGAAGTATTCGTCGCCAAGGATGCGATGGACTTTGATGCGCACGAAGGGTTTGACCTTGCGCATGCGATATTCGTCGGCGTCGGCGTAGATTGGATCGCAGACGGTGTCGGAGCCGATGGCGCGTGCAAGAAAGCGTTCCTGTCCGGGGCGGCCGCCGTCGATGATGGGGCTGACGGCATCGGGCCAGACCGGATCGGGCTGATAGGTATCGCCCATGATGGCATCGGCTGACGCGCGCGGGATGAATTCCAGCGAGGGGCGTTTCTTGCTGAAAAACCCGGGCACTTTGGCGGGGTATTCGTTGCGGGCGATGCCGATCAGGTCGGTTTTTGGGAACAGCGTTGCCACGCCATCGAACCATAAGACATAGCTGAAAAGCTGCCTGTCGATGTCGATAAATTCGTAGAGCGGTACCCGGATGTTGCGGCCGTCTTGTTTGCAGCGGGCGTCTTTGGGCGCGCGTTTGCGGTTCCATTCCCAAGCGTAATTTAACAGCGCGCGCGGGGCGCGGCGGCGGTGGCCCCAGAAGTCGTCATCGGCGTTTCTGGCCAAATCGGGCGTCGCAGGCTTTGTGTTGTCAAGGTAGCTTGCGATCAATGCTTCCGGGTCAAAGGGAGTCCAACCTGTTTCGGTCTGGTAGTCGCATACCAACAATGGAAGGGCGCGGGCCAAGACTTGGATGATACTGGCGGCCTCATTCACAAACATCGAAGGCCGCGCGAAATTCAGCGCCAGCGTCGCAAGCCCGTCGTTTTCAGCAGCGCGGTTCTCATGCGGTGCATTCAGAAAAATCTGAAAGTGGATGCCGGTGTCTGGATGGTCGTAGTCGACATGTCGTCGTATTGAGTAAAGCTAGTGTTCGTGCGTAAGACGTGGCGCAGAGCGCCTAAGAAAGCCTCGTCGCTGCCGGCTTTGCCGCTTTGAGGCCGAGGTCGAATGACATCAACGCATTTGCTCGTGCTGAAGACGCTTTGTGGCGGTTTTCTCGTTTTGCTCGGCGCGTAGTTTGTCCGTAAGGGACGCGCGCACGAAATCGAGGTGGGTTTGGATGGCACCCTGTGCGGCCACCGGATCACGTGATTGCAGGGCGTCGTTGATGGCGCGGTGTTGATCCAAAAGCGCTGTGCGGGTCATGCGTTGATCGAACATGACCTGGCGGTTGTAGAAAACGCCTTCGCGCAGAAGATCATACATTGAGCGCATCATATGAAGCATGACGACGTTGTGGCTGGCTTCGATGATGGCGAGGTGGAACTCGGCATCAAGCCGCGCTTCATTGGCCGCGTCGCGCTTTTCGTGGGCGGTTTCCATTTTGATGAAGATGGCGTCGACGACAGCTAGATCGGTGTCCGACGCAAGGCGGGCGGCGCGGTGGGCGGCAAGCCCTTCCATGTCTCGGCGAAAATCAAGCGCGTCAAAGACGGCCTCGGAGTGGCTGGAAAACAGGCGCGTGAGGGCTGGCGAGAAGGCTGATCCAAGGACGTCGGCGACAAAAATGCCGGAGTTAGCGCGTGCCACCAAAAGGCCGCTGCCTTGAAGGGCAGCAATGGCTTCGCGCAGGGAGGGACGCGAAACGCCAAGGCGGTCCGACAAAACGCGCTCCGACGGCAGGCGTTCGCCCGGACGCAGGATGCCGCGCAGGATCAATCCTTCGATCTGGCGAACGACGGCGTGGGCGAGTTTCTCAGGTTCTATACGTTCAAAGGGCATGGGCGTTTCTCTGGTTGACAGAACGGTAGGGCTGCTAAGGCTGCGGCACAAGAGAGAGGTGGGCGGCCGCAATTGACGTTTGCCTCTCACACATTGCTGCGCATCGTGTTGCCGGCCGTCGATTGCGGGCAATCGACGTTGGTATTTTAAAGGGTGAATGGGATTTGTATTGCGCGCAATTGCAGCTTTGTGACTGATGGGCATCGAAGGGGTGGGTGGTGATATGATCAATCGTTGGACGATCTTGTTCGTGTTGTTTTTTGCCCGCACCGTGATGGCATTTCAGTTTCAGTCAGTGGCGGCCCTTTCTCCGTTTATCGTGGATAGTCTAGCGATTTCTATCGCGGATATCGGGATTTTGATCGGGCTCTATTTAGGACCGGGCGTGCTGGTGGCGATTCCTGGTGGCACGATTGCTGCACGGTTTGGCGACAAGCGCGTTGTGGGGCTGAGTTTGGGGTGCATGCTGGCAGGGGCGGTTGTGACTTTGGCTGCAACCGCCTGGGAGATGGCGGTTGTCGGGCGCGTTTTGGGCGGCGTTGGTGGCGTGGTTATCAATGTTGTGATGACGAAGCTGTTGGTGGACTGGTTTCAAGGGCGCGAGATTGGCACCGCGATGGGGGTTTTCATCTCGTCCTGGCCGGTAGGGATTGCGCTGGCCTTGGTGATTTTGCCGTTCATGGCGGCGACGGGCGGGTTGGCTTTGGCTTGGGGCGTGGTGACAGCATCGGTCGTTGTGGCGCTGGTTGCGTTTGTGATGCTTTATCGCACGCAAGAGGGGGCTTCGGTCGGGCCAGCTACGATCACTCGCGCCCAGATGCCTGCCTTTGCCTTGTTTATGGCGGCGATGGTTTGGGCGCTTTACAACGCCGGATACTCCATGGTGTTTGCGTTCGGGCCCTTGGTTCTGGCCGAGCGTGGTGTCGACGCCGTGACGGCCGGTTCGGTGACCAGCGTCTTTATGGCGGCGGCGGGCATTGCGATCCCCATAGGCGGTATCTTGGCAGACTGGTCCGGGCGGCGAGATTTGCTTATTGCGGTGAGCCTTATTGGCGGGGTGATCGTCCTGCCTTTGGCGTTGGTCGTGCCCGTCGAGGTCGTGGTGGTGACGCTGGCGGTAGGCGGTTTTGTGTCCGGTCTGGGAGCGGGGTCGATCATGACCCTGCCGAGTGAGGTTCTGGCCCCTGAGGCGCGGGCCTTCGGGATGGGGGTGTTTTTCACCGTTTACTACATCCTTATGATGATTGCGCCTGCGGTGGCCGGGCGCGTCGCCGAGCAGTCGGGTGATATCTGGGTGACGTTCCTTCTGGGCGCGGCCCTGCTTGGGCTAGGGTTTGTGGCGCTTGTGCTGTTCCGTCGCGCGGTGCGGGTGTTGCCGATATGAAAACGGCGGCACGCTTTCGCGCACCGCCGTTTGTCTGTTCGATTTATGAACGAAGATTAATTCGTTGGGGTAATCGTGATATCGACCCTACGGTTTTGGGCGCGTCCCGAGGCCGTCTGGTTGGTCGCGATAGGCTGGCTTTCGCCCGCGCCTACCGTGCGGACACGCGACGAGGACACGCCGCCTGCACGCAAGGTGTCCGACACCGCAAAGGCGCGGCGTTCGCTGAGCCCCTGATTGTAAGCCGCGGTACCGGTGTTATCGGTGTGGCCGACGACTGTGACGATCGATTGCGGGTAATCATTCAGGCTGTTGGCGAGAACAAAGAGATCCGAGCGCAGCGCGCCGTTCAGGCTTGCACTGTCGGTGGCGAACAGGATCGCCTCTGGCATGCGCACGATAAGTTCGCTGCCGGTATTGATCACGTCGATCGCTCCGTTGTCGAAGTCACGCTCAAGTTCGCGAGCCTGTGCATCCAGGGTCGAGCCGATAAGGCCACCGGCTGCGGCGCCGATTGCGGCACCGACGGCGGCGTTGCGTAGACGGTCACTGCCGCTTTCGCGGGTTCCGCCAAGTACGGCGCCGATCACGGCACCTGCGGTTGCACCCGTTCCCTGACGCTGGCGGTCGCCGCCTTGCTGATAGGCAGGGCCACAGGCCGTAAGGGCAATCAGGCTGGCTGCGGCCAGCATGAACGGTTTTTTCATGTATCCCATGATAAATCCTTTGATCATTTCACATCTCCAGTGCCGCTATACACCATACGCGATGATGCGGAAGCGGCGATGGGCGAAGATGTGCCTATCATTGTAATGTTAGGCAATCTCACGCGCATGTTATCAAATATCAGGCGGTCTCAGCCGCCTCCCACGCAAGCATTGTGCGCTTGACGGGCAGGCCCCAGTGGTAGCCGCCAAGCCCGCCGGATTTTCTGAGTGCGCGGTGGCAGGGGATCAGCCATGAGATCGGGTTGCGCCCCACGGCGGTGCCGACAGCGCGCACGGCATTTGAGTTTCCGATGGTGCGGGCGATGTCGGAATAGGTTGTGACGTTCCCCGTAGGGATTTGCATCAGCGCCTCCCAGACTTTGAGTTGGAATGGCGCGCCGATGAGGTAAAGCTTTGCCGGTTCGCGGTTCGATCCGTCGCGGGGGAAGGCTTGGGCCGCCAGCGGAGCAAGGGCGGTCGGGTCTTCGGTGAAGGTGGCGCGAGGCCAGCGGGATAAAAGGTCGGTCATCGTGGCTTCGGCCCCCGCTTCGGCGGAAAAACCAATACCGCAGATGCCTTTTTCAGTGCCCATGATCAGGGCGGGACCAAAGGGGCTTTCAAACCAGCCCCAGAGGATCTCAAGGCCCGCACCGGCTTTGGCGAAGTCGCCGGGGGACATGGCCTCCCAGCGCAGGAACAGGTCGTGCAGGCGCCCCGATCCTGACAGGCCGACGGCATCTGCGGTTTCAAGCGTGGTGTGGCGGTTGGCGAGAAGATCACGCGCGTGATCGAGCTTGAGCCATTGCTGGTAGCGTTTGGGCGATACGCCTGCCCAGCGCGAAAAGATACGCTGGAAGTGGGCGGGCGACATGTGCATTTCGGTGGCGATGTCATGGAGCGATAGATCGCGGGCACCGTCATCGATAAGTTCGATGGCGCGTCGCATCAGTTGATAGTGGTAGCCGGTTTCTTGATCGGTCATGAGATTATCCTTGGGCATGTCTTGAAGGTAGGCCAAGGCGGCGGTCGGCGCGACCCGGATATTGCGGGAAAACGTCTTGTGCGGTGCAAGACAGGTGTGAGCTGATGTCTTTGGGGAGCGCATCATCGTGGCCGGATCGCAGCGTTCGGGATCTGAATTCGTGCGCTGTGGTTGCAGGTGTGGTGATCGGTTTCGGAATGCTTACCATCGGGACAGAGGTATCTGGGTGCCCAAAGTGCCGTCGCGGGTTCGCGGGCTTTTGAAGCAGCAGGACAATGGAGCAGGGACAATGGCAGAAAAATCGGTGCATCCGATTTGCGCGTTTGATATCGGACAGGATGGCACGGTGGTTCCGATCAGAGATCCGTGGCCGTCAGCAACTACCGGTGACGGAATGTCTTATCGTTGGTTGCACTTCGATCTGGCTGACAAGGGGCTGGACGCCTGGACACGAGAATTTCTTCCTGAAACCGCATCCACGGCATTGCGACAGTCCGAAACCCGCCCGAGAAGTGATTTTCTGGACGGTGGGCTGATTTTGAATTTGCGTGGTGTGAACCTTAACCCGGCCTCGGACGTGGACGATATGGTGTCGCTGCGGCTGTGGGTGACGAAGTGTCTGATTGTCAGCGCGCGGATGCGCAAGGTCTGGGCGGTTGATGCGATCCGTGAGGAGATGGACATTGGGATCGCTCCGAAGTCCGTTGGCATGTTTCTGGCGGCTCTAACCTATGGCCTGACCAAGCGGATCGAAGAGGTCACGATCGAGTTGGAAGACGAGTCGGATGCAATCGAAGAAGAAGCCTTTGCTGGTGGGCAGGATATGGGTGGGCGCGTCGCGCAGTGCCGAAAAAGCGTGATAAAGCTACGGAGATTTATTCGCCCTCAGAAAGAAGCGTTGATCGAGTTGGCCGCGAACCGGGACTGGCTTGGCAATGATGCGGCTTCGGTTTTATTGCGCGAAACGGCGAACAAAACCAAGCGGTCGCTTGAATCGCTTGAGGCGACCCACGAACGCCTGTCGGCGACGCAGGATCATCTGGACATTCTTCATGCAACCGCGCTGGGCCGCAACAGCTACGTGCTGTCGATTGTCGCGGCGATCTTCTTGCCGCTTGGCTTTGTGACCGGGCTTTTTGGCATCAACGTGGGCGGAATGCCGGGGGTGGAGTCTGATCTGGGGTTTTGGACCGTCACGGTTGGGTCCGTGGTGGTCGGCGCAGCTCTCTACGCGGTATTTAGGTATTCGAAATGGCTTTAAGGGCGAGAACCGCGCTGAAACCGGCGCATAGTATCGACTTGCCGCACCGCGCGCGATCCGCCAAAAGTGCCTTCTATGGCCAAGCAACTTTCCTATTCGGTGATCCATGAGATCTTCTCGCGCTTTCAAGAGGCTGAGGCCGAACCGAAGGGCGAATTGCACCATGTGAACGCCTATACGCTGGTGGTCGCGGTTGCTTTGAGCGCGCAGGCGACGGATGCGGGTGTCAACAAGGCGACGCGGGGGCTGTTTGCGGTTGCGGATACGCCGGAAAAGATGCTGGCGCTGGGCGAGGCTGCGGTCATCGAACACATCAAGACGATAGGTTTGTTTCGTAACAAGGCAAAGAACGTGATCAAGCTGTCGCAAAAGCTGGTCGATGAATTTGACAGTCAGGTACCTTCAAGCCGCGCGGCGCTGCAGTCGCTTCCCGGTGTGGGGCGCAAGACCGCGAATGTCGTGCTGAACATGTGGTTTGGGCTTCCTGCGCAAGCAGTCGATACGCATATATTCAGGCTGGGAAATCGATCTGGTATTGCGCCGGGCAAGGATGTCGATGCGGTCGAGCGTGCGATCGAGGATCATATTCCAGCGGAATTTCAACATCATGCGCATCACTGGATGATCCTGCACGGGCGCTATACCTGTGTTGCGCGGAAACCAAAATGTAACGCGTGTCTGATACGCGATCTCTGTGAATTTGAGGACAAGACGGAATGACAAAGCGATTTGACGTTGTGGGCATCGGCAATGCGATGGTCGACGTGCTTGCGCGCTGCGAGGATGATTTCCTGGGCGAAGCCGGTGTCGAAAAAGGTATCATGCAACTCATTGATATGGACCGCGCGGTGGATCTGTATGGGCGGGTTGGTCCTGCACGCGAGGTCTCGGGTGGGTCGGCGGCGAATACGATTGCGGTTGTGGCGTCTTTGGGCGGCCAAACGGCCTATGTGGGCAAGGTGAAGGACGATCAGCTGGGGGCGATTTTCGCCCACGATTTGCGCGCTCAGGGGGCGGTTTACGGAACCGTCTTTGCGGACAAGGACGCGGCCGACGAGACGGGGCGCTGCATTGTGTTGGTTACTCCGGACGGCGAGCGTTCGATGAACACTTATCTGGGCGTGACTGAATTTCTGACGCCCGATGACATTGATCCCGTGCAAATGGCGGACGCGGCAATGATCTACCTTGAGGGCTATCGCTTCGACGGGCCGGAAAGCCACGCGGCGTTTGCCAAGGCGATTGAGGCAACCGAGGGTGCAGGCGGAACCGTTTCATTGACGCTTTCTGATCCGTTTTGTGTGGAACGCCATCGCGACGCGTTTCGCGCGATGATCCGGGATCATGTTGATCTGCTGTTTGCGAACCGGGACGAGATTTGTTCGATGTATCAGACTGATGACTTCGAAGTTGCATTGTCGGCTGCGGCTTCGGAAGTGGGGATTGTGGCCTGTACGGAAGGTGCGAAGGGCGCGCATATTCTGGCTGGCGGCCAGCGGTGGCATGCGCCTGCGAAACCTGTCGATATTCAGGACGCAACCGGTGCCGGAGATGCTTTTGCGGGCGCGTTTTTGTGGGGCCATTCGCAAGGGCACCCGTTGGAACTGTGTGGCCGAATGGGCTGTGCGGCGGCGTCTGAGGTGATCAGCCATATTGGCGCGCGGCCCGAGGCGAACCTGGCCGAGATTTTCCGTGCGGATGGCTTGGTCTGAGGGCGCGGCGCATATGATGATGCGTGATGAAATCAGGGGCAGCGTTTGATTTTTCGCCCATTTGCCGGGGATCTCCGCGTTGATACTTCCACGAATAGAAATTTCCAAATTGTCGAGATCGACCGGGTCGTGATTGCCGTCCGACGAAAACGACACTTGCAGGTTTGGGTGCTTGGCCCAGAACCTCTTTGAGGTTTGACAGGATGACGGGATCGACGAAAGAGTGTGGGGTGGACATGCTCACGCCGCGGGTGGCCTCGCGGTGTGAGCGCCGTCGATGTCCGGGGCGATAAGCGCAAAAGCTTCGCGCAGGGGCAAAGCAAGGTCGCGACCGGCGTCGGTCAAGACACGTCCGCGCTCTTGGCGACACAAAAGGACTTCGAAGAGCCCTTTTATGTCGTTATTTTGTGCAATTCAGACCGGCTGTGGCTGGGTGAACATCCTCTGGTTCAATCGCCAAAGCCCCCATGCAGCCGGGATCGCGGCGAGGCCTCCGAGGGCATAGACCATTGGTTCGTCAGAGAAGCTTTCGAACACCTGGGTGTAGGCGTGGATGCCAAGAAACGTGACCGAGGCGTTAAAATGCCCGCGCCGGTGGGTGGCGGCGGCAAGCCAAGCGCCAGCGATCAGAAGAGCGGCCCAGATAGCCGAGAATACGTGTTCGGAGATTTGGATGAACTCTGCTTCCCAAAGGGTGAGTGCTGCCCGGTATGCGCTCCAGTCGGTGAAGTCGGAATAGTTCGGGGCGTCGGCGCGATAGAAGCTGGTGCCGATCTCGTCGCCCCAAAGGGATGCGACAAGGAAGGCTAGGTTGCCGACGACGGCGGCCATGATCGCAAGGATGCCCGCGTGGCGTCCAATGCGGTCGGGGGTGCGGGGTATCGCCCATGCGGTGATGGCAATCAGCGCGCCCATTTGCAGGATCGTAAACGTCGGTTCAGGCGAATAGAACGCATAGGCCGCGTGGAAGTAAGCGGTGCCGGTGTCGAACACTTGTGCGAAGGGCGCGATGGCAAGGGCGGTGACGGCGCGCACGTTCACGAATGTACCAGCGGCGGCAATGAGCGCGGCCGCGTAGAGGTAGAACATCGCGATGGGTGCGCCGGGCATGGTGTCGAGTGCGACGCCAAGGCCGATAAGATGCAGACCTACACCGGCCAAAACGACCGACCCCGTCGTGAAGCGCAAGGCTTTCGGGGCTTTGCGGAAGGCCCATGCGGCTGCGGTGGCGACCGCGACACCAAGCGGGATCAGGACAAAATCAGCGCTGTCTGGGTATTTGTCGAGCAGTTCGATCGTCCCGCCGACACAGAGCATGCCCGCGCCGATCAACGTACCTGCATGGCCCAAAAGGCGATACAGCGCGTCGGTTTTGAGCAGAATGGCAACGCCAGCGGCGAGGAACGCAGCGCCAAGAAGCGCGACGCCAAGAGCATCGGCGATCCAGAAGACAAAGCCGAGCGAGGCCGCGATGATGCCCCCGGTCAGGACGATATTAACGACGAGCGCGAGCATCGTGTCGCGAGAGCGGCGGGCGATTTCTGTAGCCTGAGTCTGGGTCAGAAGGCCCTCGGCGAGGAGTTGGTTGGTATTGATCACATGGGTCACGACGTGCACTCCTTGAACGTTGTTCAAATAACTGATAGCCAATATATGAACGATGTTCAAGATGTATTTTGAAGTAAAGATCTCAAACGGGAGTAAGAATGATGTATAAAGAGGCGCCGTGATTGGCGAGGGCGATGAGATCATCGCTTTCTTGCGCGCGTTGCCCTTGCGGCGGCGCGTTTTGATCAGGTGTCAAATCCAAACCTGCCACTCTTCTTGCCAGGCAAAGTCTATTCAGCAGGTTCAGGGTCGATCTGAACCCTGAAAATATGGTTTCAGTCGCGCTCTGCACAGAAGGATTTCAAGGTGTTTGAGACCTCGGTTGGACTTGTTCTTTTTCTCTTCCCGCTCGCCTAGGGTCCGGGTCCGGGCAACGTCTTTCTTGCTGCAAATAGTGCGCGATTTGGGTTGAGGGCCACCATACCGGCCAACATTGGCTATCACCTTGCGACGTGGATCGTGACGGTCGCTATGGGAGTCGGCTTCTTCGCTGCTTTGGACAGGTTTGCGCAAGTTTTTGTTGGGCTGAAGATAGCAGGGGCTCTCAAGGTGCTTTGGCTTGCGTCTTTCTGTTAATCCTGAACCCGAAAGCCTAGGTCATCATCGTCTTGATGTTCACGCAGTTTCTGGACCAATCGGATAAGGGAACACTGGCTGCAGGTGTGCTGATTACCACTGTGCTTACATTCAATAATCTGATCACATTCCTGGCGTGGGCCCTGATAGGCAACAAGATTTCCGAATATTCCTGAACGCCCGAAAGCGTGCAAAAGCCAAACACAATGTTCGGTGGAATTTTGGCGGCGGTGGCCGTTTGGATGTTGCTGTCGTGGGCTGTCAATCGACTGTATCGAACGCTTCGCCAACGTCAGATATCCTGCCCCTTTTCCAAGAGCCGGTCGATCAACTCTCGTTGTAAGGGCACGCTGTCGCCGACACCAAAGCTGAGCGCTCCGCCGGTGAACAACCCGCCGTAGGTCAGCGCAAGGTTTACGGTCTGGCCAAGCCCCGAGATAAGCTGGTCGCGTCTGAGCGGGGACAAGGGGTGGATGTAGACGCCCCAGAGCCGGCCGTTTGCCACCGCGTAGCGCGCATCAAGCGCGGTATCGAAGTTGGCTTGCATGACGCGGCGCAGATCTTCTTCGCTCATGCCGTCAATTGCGCGGATCGGGACCATCGCCCGCATCCGGTCGGCGCGCGTATCAAGAATGACAAGGACTGGAACGTCCTCGATCGTCAGTTCAAGGCCACTGCCCGCGGGGCGTGTATCAGGGTCAAGCGCGAGTAGAATGTCGAGCACGCGTCCCGACGTCATGTTCTTGGACGCGTCCTGCGCCTGCATCGGAGCGGCGAGAAGGCAAAGCGCAAAGGCAAAGGCGATGCGGATCATGTGCAGGCTCCGGAGTTGTTTTTCATCCCCAGCCTAACAAAAGGTGTCGTAACGGCGCAAAGCACGCTTGCGCGATCTTGACCGTGAGGTCGCAAAGGTAAAATACTGCGCGTCATGCTGGCATATATCATCCGTCGCGTCGCGCAGTCGATCCTTGTCCTTCTTGTGGTCGGACTTGTCGCCTTTTCCATGTTTCGCTTTGTCGGCGATCCGATTGACAACATGCTGGGACAGGAGAGAACGCAAGCCGACATCGACCGGCTCCGGATCGAACTTGGGCTCGATCAGCCGTTTGTGGTTCAGTATTACAAGTTTCTTGGCGGCGCAGTGCAGGGCAATTTCGGGGTGAGTTACCGGCAGGGACGACCTGTCTCGCTGATCATCAAAGAACGCGCGCCTGCGACGTTGGAACTGGCGGCGGTATCGGGGTTTCTGGCGATTTCGATTGGGATTGCTTTGGGCGTTTTTACCGCCATCAGGCGAGATGGCTGGACGTCGAATGTGATCATGTCGGTATCGTTGATCGGGGTCAGCTTACCGACGTTCTTGATTGGTATCCTATTGATTTACTTGTTTTCCGTTGAATTAGACTGGCTGCCAAGCTTTGGAAGGGGCGAGGTCGTTGACCTTGGCTGGTGGACCACCGGGTTCCTGACGGCAAGTGGGTTGAAGGCGCTTATTTTGCCGTCGATCACGCTGGGCTTGTATCAGATGACTTTGATCATGCGCCTTGTGCGATCCGAGATGCTTGAGGTCTTGCGGCAGGATTATATCCGGTTCGCGCGGGCGCGCGGATTGAAAGAGCGGTCGGTGAATTTCCGTCACGCGCTGAAGAATACGCTGGTGCCGGTGATCACTGTTACGGGCCTGCAATTGGGTGCGATTATCGCCTTTGCGATCATCACCGAGACGGTGTTCCAGTGGCCAGGCGTTGGATTGTTGTTCATCAATGCAATCCAGTTCGTCGATATCCCTGTGATGGCGGCTTATCTGATGCTGATTTCGGTGATGTTTGTTGGCATCAACCTTATCGTTGATCTGTTGTATTTCTGGGTGGATCCGCGGCTTCGGGCGGATCGGGCGGGGGGACACTGATGGCGGACGTAGATATTATAGAAGCTGCGAAAGTCGCGGAATTGGGGCGCTGGGCGCGGTTTCGCGAGAGCGACTTCTATTGGAAGTTTCGCCGGTCCCCGGTCGCGATGGTTAGTTTCGCCGTCACAATGGTGCTGGTGTTAAGCGCGTTTTTTGCACCGCTGATTGCGCCACACAATCCGTTTGATCCGGCCAGCCTGAACCTGATGAATGGATTTTCGGCGCCTGGCGTTCCAAATGCGTTTACCGGCGACGAGTTCTTTTTAGGGACCGATGATCAGGGCCGCGATGTGTTTTCGACGATCCTATACGGGATGCGTATTTCGCTTTTTGTGGGCATTGCGGCGGTATCATTTGCGCTGATCCTTGGCGTCACGCTTGGGCTGATCGCGGGCTATGTTGGAGGGTGGACCGAAGCCATTATCATGCGGGTTGCAGATGTGCAGCTGACGTTTCCGTCGATCCTTGTGGCGATGCTGATTTTTGGGGTCGCCAAGGGTGTCACGCCGGTCGAATACCGCGATCAGATGGCGATCTGGGTGTTGATCGTGGCGATTGGCCTGTCCGATTGGGTGCAATTTGCGCGTGTTGTGCGCGGTGCCACTTTGGTCGAGCGCAACAAAGAATATGTGCAGGCTGCGCGCCTTATCGGGCGCACGCCGCCTGCGATTATGATGCGGCATATCCTGCCAAATGTGCTCTCGCCGGTTCTGGTCATTGCGACGATCTCGCTGGCGCTTGCGATCATTGCCGAGGCGACGCTGTCGTTTCTGGGTGTGGGCGCGCCCCCGACGCAGCCGTCACTTGGCACGCTGATCCGGATCGGGCAGGGGTTCTTGTTCTCGGGCGAGTGGTGGATCTTACTTTTCCCCGCCGCAACGCTTCTGAGCTTGGCACTGGCGGTGAACCTGTTGGGCGATTGGCTTCGCGATGCGCTAAACCCACGTCTGAAGTGATGAATGCGCTCGTGACATGGCTCGTTTCTGCGGCCGTGTTCGCTGTGCCGGTGCTGTATCTTTCTATGCAGGTTATGGCCGCGCATCGCATGCAGGGCGCGCTGCGCACATTTGCCATAGCGGCCGGCGTCCTAATGGTGGGGCTTTTTGTATGCGTTGTCTGGGCCGTAATCTTCGCGGACGGTACGATGGCGCCGATACTGCATGTTGCAGCAGCCCCCTTTGGTTTGATTGTACTTTTCATGCTTTGGGCGCTGCATTGGATCGCCCTTAGACACACGCCACCAAAGGACTGATCCTGCTTGCTCTTAAAGGGAAGTGCAGCCCATAACGTAACAAACCTGAAGGAACGTGCATTTGTCCGAACCGGTCTTGTCTGTCCGCAATCTCGTTGTCGAAATTCCCACCCGCACCGGTGTTCTGAAACCTGTGGACCGGGTGTCTTACGACATTGCTCCGGGAGAAATTCTTGGCGTCGTGGGGGAAAGTGGTGCGGGCAAGTCGATGACTGGCAACGCGGTCATTGGATTGCTGGATCGTCCTGCGCGGATCACTGGCGGAGAGATTTTGCTGCATGGGCGGCGGATCGACGATCTTGGTCGCGATGACATGCGCCGCATCCGGGGCAAAGAGATCGGCATGGTGTTTCAGGATCCCCTGACCTCGCTGAACCCGCTTTTGAGGATCGGCGACCAGTTGACTGAAACGATGGTGGAGCATCTGGACCTTACTGCAGATGAAGCGCGCGACCGGGCGATTGCCGCCTTGGACGAAGTGGGCATTCCAGCCGCTGCCAGTCGGATCGACAGTTATCCGCATGAGTTTTCGGGGGGTATGCGGCAGCGCGTTGTGATTGCTTTGGCGCTTTGTGCCGAGCCTGCGCTGGTGATTGCGGACGAGCCGACGACGGCCTTGGATGTCTCGGTGCAGGCGCAGATTATTGCGCTGCTGAAGCGGCTGTGTCGCGAGCGCGGGACGGCAGTGATGCTGGTGACGCATGATATGGGTGTGATAGCCGAAGCTGTGGACCGTGTGGCGGTGATGTATGCGGGGCGCCTGGCGGAACTGGGCGCGGTGCGCGAGGTCCTGCAGCGGCCGCGGCACCCTTACACTGAGGGTTTGATGGGCTCGACGCCTTTGGCATCGCGGGGCCAAAGGCGTTTGCGGCAAATTCCGGGGTCGATGCCTCGGTTGGGAAATCTACCGGATGGTTGCGCATTTTATCCGCGCTGCCCGAAGGCGCAGGAGGCATGTCGGGTCGAGCCCGGACCGACGCTTGCGGCGGATCAGGGGCGCGCGGCGTGCTGGTTCCCGGTTGAGCAGCCGGAGGCGGCAGAATGAAGTCGCTTGTTTCTGTCCGCAATCTCACGCGTGTCTTTGACGTTTCGAAGCCCTGGCTGAACCGGGTGATTGAACGCAGACCGAAGGCGATGCTCACAGCTGTTTCTGATGTGTCCTTCGAGATCCCCGAGCGCGAGGTTTATGCCTTGGTGGGCGAAAGCGGGTCGGGCAAGTCAACGATCGGGAAGATGATTGTCGGGCTTTTGAACCCGTCGGAGGGATCGGTCGAAATTGATGGAGTTGATCTGTCTCGGGAGACGGACGCTGACAAAATCGATGCTGTGCGCTCGGATATTCAGATGATTTTTCAAGACCCTTTTGCGTCGTTGAACCCGCGCTGGAAAGTGCGCGATATCATTGCCGAGCCCGTCGCGGCTCGCGGTGGAGATACGGCAGGTTTGTCAGAAAAATTGCTTGAGCAGGTCGGATTGTCAGCCGAGGATGCGGGCAAGTTTCCGCACGAGTTTTCTGGCGGTCAGCGGCAGCGGATTTGTATTGCGAGGGCGTTGGCAAGCGAGCCGAAGCTGATTGTTTGCGACGAGCCGACAAGCGCTTTGGACGTGTCGGTGCAAGCGCAGGTCTTGAACCTGATGAGCGATCTGAAGGACGAATTTGGTCTGACCTATCTGTTTATCAGTCATGATCTGACCGTGGTGCAGCATATGGCCGACAAGATCGGGGTCTTGTATCTGGGTCGATTGGTGGAAGAGGCTGACCCGGACACGTTGTTTGAACGACCCGCGCATCCCTATTCGCAGATGCTTTTGGCTGCCGCGCCGAGGATGGATGGATTTGGGCGCGAGGTTGTGCCGCCCAAGGGGGAAATTCCGGATCCAATCAATCCGCCCCCGGGCTGTGCGTTCAATCCGCGCTGTCCTTTGGCAATTCCGCTGTGTCTTCAGGAGCGGCCTGAATTGCGCGATGTCGATGGTGCGCGAGTGGCGTGTCATCGCGCGGAAGAGGCGCTGGCGCGGATGCGCGATCGTATCGAGGCCTGAGACGAGAGGGCTTTGCCCTCTCGTGCTTTCCCGAGGTCTTTTTGAAAGGATGAAGGGTGAGGCCTTGACCTTCCAGTGACTGGAAGCCCTATATGAGAGACGTCCGAGGTATTTGGAGTCCCTTCATGTCTGTTGCCATGTCTTTAAGACTGCCCGTTCAGGGTATGTCGTGTGCGTCCTGTGTGGGGCGCGTCGAGCGTGCTGTGGCCCTTGTGCCGGGTGTTTTGGCGGCGCGGGTGAACCTTGGCAGCGGGATCGTTGAGGCTGAGTTAGGGG
>Ga0075467_10001522_pt1 | contig 19118 bp, 16 predicted proteins | sample DEB08_DNA_9_FD_75067 | JGI IMG/M metagenome (GOLD analysis project Ga0075467, IMG submission 75067) | Aqueous microbial communities from the Delaware River and Bay under freshwater to marine salinity gradient to study organic matter... | ecosystem: Environmental > Aquatic > Marine > Coastal ... | reverse complement strand
GCGGTAAGTATTCTGCCTGAGCTTGTGGGCAAAGGGGGTTTGCGTGCGCAGATCCGTGGCAATGGTGTGATCGGGGTGGGCGACCAGCTTACTCCAGTCGAAAAAATCTAAGGCTATTGTCACTGGTCTGCTGAGCAAGTTCTTCGGCAGACTCATCTCTCTGTTCAGCTATCTTGCTGACCACCCAGGGTAAGAATGCCGGTTCATTGCGTTTGCCTTTGGGCGGCTCGGGCATGGTTTTCGGTAGCAGATAGGGTGCATCGGTTTCCACCATTAGTCGCTGCAGTGGAATATCCGCTACTAGCCCCTGCAGCCCTGTGCCACGCTTGTCGTCGCAAACCCATCCAGTGATGCCAATATACATATCTAGGTCTAAATAGCCGTAGAGAGCCTCTCTAGAGCCTGTAAAGCAATGTGTTACAGCGTCGACCAAATGATCTCTGTAGGTGCGCAATATTTGCAGCTGTCGTTCAGCGGCATCTCGCTCATGGAGAAATACAGGCAGCTGTAATTCCGCGGCTAATTCAAGCTGCGCTTCAAAGGCCTTTTCCTGTTGCGCCGGAGTAGAAAAATTGCGATTAAAATCGAGACCCATTTCGCCGATAGCAACCACATGCTGTTCTGTAGCCAGAGCTTTGAGTGTGGCTATAGACTCTCTATTTAAAGACTTAGCGTCGTGGGGATGAATGCCGGCAGTGGCATAGAGCATCCCGGGAAACTGATCAGCAAACTGGCGACAGAGTTCGACAACGGATTCACTTTCGCTCACCGAGGTGCCGGTGAGAATCAGTTTCTCAACCCCGGCGTCTCGGGCGCGCTGAAGTACCTCAGGGCGATCTTTTTCGAAGCGTGAGTTGGACAGGTTAACGCCAATATCAATTAACATGATCAGAGCAGCCTATAGATTTCATTGCGCATTAACAGCGGTGGGCGCTGACCCATTTTGCGCGAATAGATAATCGAATACATCAAAATATTACGCACATAGGCGCGAGTCTCTCTATAGGGGATCACTTCAATCCAGATATCCAAGGGCAGTGTTCCACCACTCTTGTTGAGCCACTGTGTAACCCTAGTGGGGCCAGCATTATAAGCTGCGCTAGCAAGAATGCGACTGCCATCAAAGCGTTTAAGCAGTTCGCTGTAGTAGCGGCTGGCAATGGCAATATTAGTTGCTGGATTATATAGCTCGGCACTTTTGCGATAGGGGATTTTATATTTTCGCGCCGTACTCTTAGCGGTGGCGGGCATGACCTGCATTAATCCCCGGGCCCCGGCTGGGGATGTGGCCGAGGCATCAAAGGCGCTCTCTTGGCGTGCCAGGGCAAATAGCAAGTGGCTGTCCAGCTCATTGCTTTGTGCTGTAGCCTTTATGGTATCGGCAAAGGCCAGGGGGAAGCGCAGCTCTACATCATCCCAGTATTGAATGCTGCCCAGGCTGGCAATTGCTTTGCTGTGCCACTGCCACTGTGCGGTGACTATGGCTGCCGCCAGCCAGTCTGGGTAGGTGAAGGTTGCACTGGCTTGACTCCATTCTCGATTGGCGTCGAGGTTGTCATTGTGAAACCTCAGCTCCCGTGCTCGGGCCATAGCCGGGAGAGCTGTAATCGCCTCTAGACGCTGGGGATCAATCGCCACAGGACGGTGGTTGATGCGGTACTCTTTATCGAGCATATCGCTGGCGAGAAAACCGTAAAAATCCCGCTCTTGAGCCAGACTTTCGGTCATCTGCGGCAGTGCAGGGTGCTCGGTGGTCAATGGATTGCTGAGCATGCTGCGGATAGTCCAATAGCGCCAGGAAGTGCGACCTTGCAAGTTCTTGGGCAGTCGTTCCAACCACAGGGAAACATTCGGCCAGTCTTTTTTCTCTAGTGCCAGGCGAATACGCCATTCCACCAAACTGCCGTCGAGAGTCTCATTAAGTAATTGCAGATGGTCGCTAAAATAGGAGTCGGCGACGGCGGTGGCGCCCTGTTTATAGAGGCCTTTGATGATTGCACTGACAATGGCGCTGCGGGCGGCGTCAGTAAAATCGTGGGTCTGCTGATAGTGGCTCCAGTATTTGAGGCTTGCGTGGCTGTCGCGAGGCGCTAGATGCACTAGGGCATGTTGAATTATGTTTAGTTCTTCGGAACTGTGGCTACTAAAATCCGCGAACCGCGCAATGCTCCGAGGTGAGCGGTGAGCCTGATAATAGAGCTTGGCTAGTTCACTGTAGTGAGGGCTTGTGAAGAAGCGCTCGAGATATCGGGCAAGCTGATACTGGTGATTGAGCAGTGCCTTGTTAAAACGCTGCCAGGCCAATGCCTCTGTGATTCGGTTGTCGCTGATTAAACGGGCAAATAATCGGTCACATTGCTTGGGTTGGGATTTACCAACATTCCACAGTTCCAGCGCCGCGGTTATGGCCTGTTCGCGTCTTTGATGCAACTGCGGGTCTTTAGTATCAGCGTAATAACGCGCCAGCTGAAACTGGCATTGCTGCTTGGTACTTGCCTGTTGCGGCTTATAGAAACGGATAAAAGTAGTCCAGTATTGACGCTTGGCCAGATAGTCGAGCCAGCGATTGCGCAGCTGCTGCGCTTTTACAGTGCCGCCATAGTCTTGCAGATATTGGCTTACTTCAGGATGCCTCGAGTAGCGCAGATTGGCAGCCAGATCGGCATAGATTAAATAGGGGTAGAGGGGGTAGTTTTGCAGTTGCTCTCGGTGTTGCTTTAGCTGCTGCCATTTGCCCCGGCGCGCTAGCTCGAGGGCTGCGGTGTAGAGTTGTCGCTGCTGGGCAAGGCTATTGGATATGGCCTGGTTTGAACCTATATCCTCTGCATTAGCCAACAGACAGCCGCAGAGTAGCATTGCCGCAACCATGGCGATTCTTAGACTGAAGTGAGAGATATTGAAAATAGGAACAGCCTTATAAGGAGCGATATTGGTTAATGCTGGGACCTCATCTTAGCGTCTAAAGCGGGAGGGGCGGTGTGTTGGACGCCTTTAGGTACTTTTTTTGTTGCAAGAAGCCCTTAGCAGATAAAAGCCCTTAGCAGATAAAAGCCCCTAACAAAGGGGCTCAATTATCCTAGTCGTCCTCATTGATCCGCACCGCCAGCACATCGCAGGGGGCACCATGGAGAACGCTGTTGCTGGTAGAGCCAAATATTAGCGCCAGGCCATGACGACCGTGACTGCCTACTATAATAAGGTCTACATCTTCCTCTTTGGCCATGCGACGCATTTCATTGGCCGGCTGACCCAAGACTATATGCTGATCCTCTTCTGGTACAGCAAGTTGTTGGGCAAGAACGGCTAAGCGCTGTCTTGCCTGGTCTTCCAACTGCACCTGTACATCGGATAAATCCACTGGTATGTCGCCGCCGTAAGTGAAGGCGAGGGGCTCGAGGATATGGCAGAGTGATATCTTTACCTCGCGGTCCGCAAAAAGTTGCTTGACGCGGTCTACCACTTGCTGTGATTCTGGAGACAGATCAAGGCCGATCAGCAGGTGTTTGTAAGTAGACATAGGGTTACTCCTTCTTGTTTTGTTAACGGCTGTACTGATTGCTGTATGGGTTAATTTATCAGAGGCTAGATATTCAGTGGCTCACATTATGCCCACTGGCTAGATTCTAGATTGTAACTCGCTGACTACAATCGCTAACTATAGAGTAGTACGAAATGACATGGTTGTTAATAGTATTGGGCGTCGCCGTGGTGATATCGCCGCTGATGTGGTTTCGGCAGTCGCCGCGTCAGAAACTGATCACCGAGCTGAGGCGCTCGGCTGGCAGTGCCGGATTGCAGGTGAGCCTCCATCGTCGGCCCGATGCTCGCGAGGAGGAGACACGCCTAGAGTGCGTTTGTTATCGCATACCCTGGCTCGATGGCGACTGTCGGCAGAATTGGGTGCTGCACCGCTTTAGCGCCCGTGGCTGGGACTCGGTGTGTCCTGGATGGCTGTGGACTCTGAATCAGGCAGCGCCTCAGTGGGATGAGCTGTTGGCTGATCAAATGGATGATTTTCCCGCTGGTGTCAGTGCTCTTGTGGCCACAGACGCAGGTATAGGGGTGATCTGGAATGAGCGTGAGGATGCTGCGGATCTAGAAAAAATTGTCGACAAATTAAAGAAATTTCAGCATCGGGCAAAAGAAATTTGTCGATGAAACTTGACCAGAGGGCGCACAAACACGTATATATGCGCACCTTGAGTCCAAAGCTCGTTAGTATTCGAGCCAAATTATCTTCAGCATGCTGCTCTGATGGCAGCTGCGCAATTAGGGAAATCAGCCTAAATGGGAAAGTCGTTAGTCATTGTAGAGTCACCTGCTAAAGCTAAAACGATCAATCGCTACCTCGGTGATGATTTTATTGTAAAGTCCAGTGTCGGCCATATTCGCGATCTGCCCACAGGCGGCAATCGCGTCCCTACAGATCCCAAAGAGCGTGCTCGACAGGCGGCGATAACTCGCAAACTGTCTCCCGAAGACAAAATTATTCACCGCGCAGCTAAGGCTAAAGCTCAGCTGATTAATAGTATGGGTATAGACCCGGAAAATGATTGGAAAGCGGAATACGCGACCCTGCCGGGGAAAGAAAAAGTGGTAGCCGAGCTCAAAAAGCTGGCTAAGAATGCCGATACTGTCTATCTGGCGACGGATTTGGATAGAGAGGGAGAGGCGATTGCCTGGCATCTGACTCAGGTCATTGGCGGCGATGACAGCCGTTACAAGCGTGTCGTGTTTAACGAAATTACCAAGAAAGCGATTCGGGCAGCCTTTGAAAAGCCTGGCGTAGTTGACACCAACCGCGTTGATGCCCAGCAGGCGCGGCGCTTTCTCGATCGTGTGGTGGGCTTTATGGTCTCGCCACTGTTGTGGGAAAGAGTAGGCCGCGGTCTATCTGCTGGTCGAGTTCAGTCGGTTGCCCTGAAAATGATTGTTGAGCGCGAGCGTGAGATTCGTGCCTTTTTACCTGAAGAATACTGGACCGTTCAGGCTGACCTTGAAGCCGAAGCAGCCAGTGATGATATAGGAAAGATTCGCTTTGACGTTAAGCGCCACTTGGGCAAGGCTTTCCGTCCGGTTAATAAAGCGGCTACTGACACTGCGCTAGCGGCCCTTAGAGAAGCTGATTATTCAGTGTCTAAACGGGAAGATAAGCCCACTTCGTCTAAACCTTCAGCACCCTTTATTACTTCTACTCTGCAGCAGGCCGCCAGTACCAGGCTCGGCTTTGGGGTCAAGAAAACCATGATGATGGCTCAGCGTCTCTATGAAGGTGGCTACATCACCTACATGCGTACCGATTCCACCAACTTAAGTGAAGATGCCATCGCCGCCTGTCGCGACTATATCAAAGTTCGTCACGGCGCCCGTTATCTGCCAGATGAGCCGAAGATTTACGGCAGCAAGTCTGGCGCTCAGGAAGCTCACGAAGCCATCCGTCCGTCGAATATCGATATCTCTCCCGGCAGCCTAGATGGCATGGAAGTGGATGCAAAGAAACTCTACCAGCTTATTTGGCAGCAGTTTGTCGCCTGTCAGATGGTTCCCGCTCAGTTTACCTCGACCCTGATTACGGTGACCGCTGGCGATTACGAAATGACCGCAAAAGGTCGCGTGACCCGCTTTGATGGTTATCTGGCAGTGATGCCAGCTAATCGCAAAGGCGACGAGGATGGCGAATTGCCGGACCTGCAAAAGGGCGACAAGATGAATATGCTGGTGCTGGTGCCACAGCAGCACTTTACCAAGCCCATCGCCCGTTTCTCTGAAGCCTCACTGGTGAAAGAATTGGAGAAACGCGGTATTGGTCGTCCCTCTACCTATGCCTCAATTATTTCCACGATTCAAGATCGCGGCTATGTGCGCATTGAAAACAAGCGCCTGTTCGCGGAAAAAATCGGCGATGTGGTCACTGACCGTTTAGCTGAGAGCTTTACTGATTTAATGGACTATGGCTTTACCGCCACCATGGAAGAGCACTTGGATGAAATTGCCAAGGGCACTTTAAAGTGGAAAGACCTGCTCAATCGCTTCTATCGTGATTTCAGTGAGAAGGTAGAAAGTGCTAAAGCGGAAGATGGGGGTATGCGTCCCAACTCCCCCACAGAGACCGATATTCCCTGCAAGCTCTGTGATCGTCCGATGATGATTCGAACTGCTGGCACAGGTGTATTTCTCGGCTGTTCTGGCTATGCACTGCCGCCCAAAGAACGTTGCAAGCACACCTTGAATCTCACTGCTGGCGACGAAGCCGTCAATATCGATGAAGATGATGAGGCGGAATCTAAGCAACTGATGCACCGCCATCGCTGCAAAATCTGCGATACGGTTATGGACAGCTATCTGGTGAATGAAACCCTTAAGCTGCACGTCTGTGGTAATAATCCTGATTGCAGTGGTTTTGAGCTTGAGTCTGGTCAATATGTGATCAAGGGTTATGAAGGGCCGGTGATTGAATGTGATAAGTGCGCCAACGAAATGCAGTTAAAGACCGGTCGCTTTGGCAAATACTTTGGCTGTACCGGAGAGACTGCTCCGGGTGAGCCGTGCAAAAATACCCGTAAGTTACTGCGCAATGGCCAGGCTGCGCCCCCGAAGGTGGATCCCATTTCCATGCCGGAGTTGCGCTGCTTAAAAGTCGACGATCACTATGTGCTTCGCGACGGCGCCTCAGGTCTATTTTTGGCTGCTAGTCAGTTCCCCAAGAATCGTGAAACTCGCGCACCAAGCGTTGCGGAATTGCTGCCATACAAAGACCAGATTGATGAGAAGTATCAGTTCCTGCTTACCGCACCGGTTAAAGATCCGGAGGGCTTAGAGACAATTATTCGCTACAGCCGTAAAACCAAAGAGCAGTATGTGCGCAGTGAAAAAGACGGCAAGCCATCCGGTTGGAGTGCTTTTTACAACAGCGGCAAATGGGTCGCTGCGGAAAAGGGCAGCAAGTAGGCGGGCCTATGTCGACCCATATTTCAGCGGTTAATCAGAAGCTAGTATTTGCGCGGCAACTGCTGCGCATGCTCGACGCTACTGGGTCTTCTGTCAGCAGTCATCAGATTGCCGTCACGGCTCAGTCAGTAGCTGTGCAGCTGCATCAGGCCTGGCTGTGGCACTGCCGTAATATAGCTGAAGGTTACAAGTTGCAGGATCTGGAATCAGTCACTGACGGCGACTCCCTCGTGGCGCAACTAGCAGTGCAGGGCAAGTGCCCCGGGGAAGCCGTTGAGCTGCAAACCTTGCAGCACGACTCCGGTTCTTGGCTCAGTGGACTGCTTCAGGCCCATAAGAATATCTATCTGTTACCTGTTGTACGCAAAGCCGAAATGGATGCAGATCGGCTGCCGATGATTTCCTTGGACGGCCCTGCAGTGGTTGAGTGGTCCGTTGCAGCGGCGCAGTTATGGCTGCAATCAATGGAAGAACTGATCGATCGCCACCGTGAAATGATGATTGAGTTTTAGTTATCTGGCAGTTAACGGTTAACAGAGATTGTCGCAACTGCTAGACTCTTTATGTCTCTTCGTGACAAGACGCTATCTGCTTATTATGACGGGACGCTGAGGCTATCACAGTAAACTCAGCTCGATTACAGCAAGCTACGACAGCAAAGTATGATTACGAACCAAACGGAACTCTTTAGGGAACCCTATTTATGCCTCTCGCGGAATTTGAATTAGTCATGTTAGACAGCGGCGAAGTTGCACTGCAGCGCGCCGAAGGTGACGAAACCCTGGTAACCATTCGCTTCTCTCCTGATGTCCTCGACTATCTCGATGGCAAGCATCTGGATGTGGCCAAGAGCATGATGGACGCCGGCATTAAAACTGCTTTTGATGTTGTTGAAGAGCCCGCAGTGCTAGCCGAGTCGGTTCAGAGCAAAGCGCATACAATTCACTAGTTAGTTATTGTATCGGGCGTCTATTGTGCGTCTATTGGAGACTGTACCTGATTCGGTGCCGGTAATATTATCGCCCGGTACCAACAGCGCCTAGTCAACCAGATCGCCAAAGTTCGATTAGTCCCCCCTAAAAAAGTTAAATTAGACCCTCAAAGCCTTTAGCTCGAGTCCAAGCAAATGAATCGCGACAACCTTCTCAGTCTGCGCAGCGATGCGCGAAAAATACATAGCTACCGCCAGCATCTGCTGATTTGCACTGCGGGAAAATGTGCCCCTGCGGAGCAGACTAATGATGCGTGGGAATATTTAAAACGAAGAATCCGTGAGCTAGAACTGCTCGATGTGGACGGCGGTGTCTACCGCTCGAAAGTGGAGTGTCTACGTATCTGTCGCCAGGGGCCGATTATGGTCAGTTACCCAGATGGGACCTGGTATCACAGTTGTACCCCAGACGTTATTGAGCGCATCTTGCAAGAGCATGTGCTCGGCGGCAGGGTAGTGGAAGAGTACGCTTTTGCCTCTAACTCTATGTTGCAAGGGCCACAGGCGTTAGATATACCTGAAGGAACAGCGGCCCTAGAGATTAAATAGGGCTACAACAGGTTTTTTTAGATGCCTTAGATACTAACCCGCACCACGCCAACCGCTAAACCTTCAATAGCAAAGTCCTGCGCCCGCAGGTCCACCAGTATTGGCGAGTAGTCGTGATTTTCTGGCAGCAAATGAATTTCATGCTTGCTGCGGGTGCGCTTGAGTCGCTTCACAGTCACCTCACCATCTACTCGTGCCACCACAATCTGCTGATTCTCAGCAGTTGGCTGCTGGTGAACCGCAAGTAGATCGCCATCCATAATGCCGACATTGATCATACTCTGACCCTGAACACGCAAAAAGTAATCAGCGTGAGGATGGAATGTGCTCGATGGCACCTCTTGATAGTCCTCAATATGCTGCTCTGCCAAAATCGGCTCACCGGCTGCAACTCGTCCGATAATCGGGATACCGCAAAACTGCTCGACAATACGGATACCCCTAGAGGCTCCTGGAATCATCTCGATTACGCCTTTGCGGGCCAGTGCACGGAGATGATCCTCGGCTGCATTGGCTGACTTAAAACCAAGCTGCTGAGCGATTTCTGCACGTGTTGGTGGGTAGCCAGTGTCTTCAATATTGTCGCGAATCAAATCAAAAATTTGTTGTTGTCGAGCAGTGAGACGATCCATGGTGATTTCCTCTAAACAGATAGCTGTAATTATATACAGTAATCAAAAAGGCGCAAGTTAAACTATATTTAAGCCATATAACAGGAGAAGTTTATGCTGGAAGCAAAAGTGCAGGAAGCATGGCGCGTGCTACGTATACAGTCTGAATTGGTAGATGGCACGGACAAATTACTTAAGCTAGGTGCAGCGGTAACCGTGTTTGGAGGTGCCCGTTTAGACTCGAGTAATCGCTATTATCGCGAGGCCCAGTTGCTGGGTAAGTTGCTTGGTGAGGAGAGTATTCCGGTTATTACTGGCGGTGGTCCGGGAATTATGGAGGGAGCCAATCGCGGTTGTTATGCAACGCCTACACCCTCGGTTGGACTAAATATTGATCTGCCCTCTGAACAGACACCAAACCCTTACCAAGATATTGGCCTCGATTTCCGCTACTTTTTTGTGCGCAAATATCTGTTCGTCAAACATGCTGTGGGCTTTGTGATTTTCCCTGGGGGGTTTGGCACCTTAGATGAATTGTTTGAAGCGCTGACTCTGGTGCAAACCCTCAAAGTTAAACCCTTTCCGATTATTTTGGTCGGACGACCATTTTGGCAGGGGCTGATTCAATGGATGCAGGATCGCATGGTGGCGGAAGGCTGTTTAAGTGCTGCCGAGCTCAACCTGTTCGAGCTGGTGGACAATGCCAACGAAGCAGCACAGGTGATCCTCAAACATATTCGTATGGGGGCGTTTGCCCCCAACGAATAGCGTGCTTGAGCTGCTCTGCGTTTTAACCTCGGATCCATAGTGCTTGTGAACTATGGGTCATACCCCAGTTAGAACTCATCCCAGCCAAACATATAGTCTGACTGCATAGCTTCATCTAAATCAGTCGCCCAGGGCATCTGAGCCCTATCCTCTAAGGCGAGAGTCGCGGCTTGGTTGTATACCTCACTGGGGGGTATCACCACCATTTGCGACCAGTCATCGAGACTAATTTGGTCGAGTTCCCCGTCATCGTAGTGCAGGTCGATAACGGCGAGGTACTCATTAACACTGAGCACCTCAAAGGTTCGGTTGGTTACTACTTCCTGATAGCGCTGGTTGATCATCGGAATACTGCTGGCCATGGTTTGCCCTCCTTCTTTTAGATTAAAAAATAGCAGCTTGTTGGTTTAGCTGCATCGGGCCTTTTGGGGATAATTGTATTGCAGTTACAATGCTATTGAATGATCACGGATGAAGTTTTTGAGATAAACGAATGGAAAATAAAGGAATAATTTTTAGCCGCAAGAAAACTCTCAGCGGGTAAAATTTCTTTATGGAATAGCCACGCTTTGTGAAAGAATAAACTAATCTAAAAACGGCCAACTTGCGGAAAAACTATGACCCACAGCTCACACGGACGCCTTATGCTCGATTTGGCCGCCACCTCATTGCAGGATGATGAGCCTGCGCTGCTCCGCAATCCCCAGGTTGGCGGTGTAATTTTATTTGCCCGCAATGTCGAGAGTCGTCAGCAGGTCGCAGCGCTGGTTGCTGAAATCAGAGCCGTAGCGCCGCAGCTGTTGATTGCTGTAGACCAAGAGGGCGGTCGGGTGCAGCGCTTTAAACAGGGCTTTACCCTTTTGCCAGCGATGCAACAGTTGGGTGATTTATGGCTCGCAGACAGAGACGCTGGGCTGGACTTGACCCGGGATTGCGGTTGGTTGATGGCGGCCGAGGTGATTGCTTGCGGCTTGGATATCAGTTTTGCGCCGGTGCTGGATGTGGATCGCGATACCAGTAGTATTATCGGTGATCGGGCCTTTAGTGATCAGCCGCAGCTGGTAACCGATATAGCCGCCGCCTTTATAGAGGGTATGAATGAGGCAGGCATGGCTGCCACAGGGAAACATTTTCCCGGCCACGGCGGGGTTTTTGCCGACAGTCATCTTGAAGCTCCAGTGGATCACCGTGACTGGGGGCAACTGAGTGAGCATGATCTGATACCTTTTGTAGCACTGGCGAAAAAACTCGGCGGCATTATGCCCGCGCATATTACTTTTCCCGCCATTGACCCCAACTCCGTAGGATTTTCCCAATTTTGGCTGCAGCAGGTTCTGCGCGACAAGCTTGGTTTTGACGGTGTTATTTTCAGTGATGATCTGGCCATGAAAGGCGCAGATGTGGCCGGCGGCTATGTGCAAAAAGCGCAGCTCGCATTGGATGCCGGCTGCGATATGATTCTGGTTTGCAATGATCGGTCGGGTGCCCTTGAGGTGCTCGACTTTATGACTGAGCAGCAGGTCAGCGGCAGCGACAGAATCAAGGAGATGCTAAAAAAACCTCCTGTGGATGAAAAGTCCCTATCTTGGCCGCAGCTAGAGAATCATCCGCGCAGAGTTGCTACCATGGCGCAGCTGCAAAATTTGAATGGTTAGATTTAAAACAAATTAAAAAAATTAGAGACAAACAGAGTAGGTTGGGTCGATGAAAAATGTAGAGAGCTGGTTGGTTAATTTGACAGGTGAACAGTACCTTTGGGTGCTGGAGTTGTTTGTTATCGTGGTTCTGGCCCTAGGTCTCGGCATGGTGATTAATCGGGTTATCGACAAGCTCGAAGTTCAGGCCGCGAAGACCAGAACAGTCTGGGACGATGCCCTGATTGAGGCCTGCCGTCGACCACTGATCTGGCTGGTATGGATTCTCGGAGTCAACTTTGCCGCAGGCATTGCCGCGCAAAAAATGGAGTCTGGGCTCTATGCTCTGGTAGACCCTATTAATCGCCTGGCGCTGATCTTTTTAGGCGTGATGTTTCTGACCAACTTTATTAAACGCGCCGAACGCAATTTGGTACACCCCGACTATATTGCCAAGCCTATGGATGAGACCACTGTGCGCGCGGTGGCCAAATTGCTCCGCGCCGCGGTGATTATCACCGGTGTGTTAATCGCCATGCAGCTGTTTGGCTATAGCATTTCAGGTCTGTTGGCATTTGGTGGTATCGGCGGTATCGCCATGGGTTTTGCCGCTAAGGATTTACTGGCCAATTTTTTTGGTGGCTTGATGATCTATCTGGATCGTCCGTTCTCGGTAGGCGACTGGGTGCGTTCACCAGACCAGGAAATCGAAGGTACAGTGGAAGATATCGGCTGGCGCCTGACACGCATTAGAACCTTTGATAAGCGTCCGTTGTATATTCCCAACTCTGTGTTTGCCAATATCTCAGTGGAAAATCCTTCGCGTATGACCAACCGCCGAATTTATGAAACCATCGGTCTGAGATACGGTGATCTGGCGAAGATGGGCCCGATTGTTGAACAGGTGGAGGCGATGTTGCTGGCCCATCCTGATATTGATACTAATCAAACAATGATGGTTAACTTCAACCAGTTTGCCGCCAGCTCCTTAGACTTTTTTATCTATGTCTTCACCAAAACCACCAATTGGGTGACCTATCATCAGGTGAAACAGGATGTGCTGCTCAAAGTGGCCGATATTATTGCCGCCAATCAGGCCGAGGTTGCCTTCCCGACCTCAACGCTGCATGTTCCTGCTGGTATCGAAGTGAGTACAGCTAAGGATTAGTCATTAGGTCTGTGCGAGCTCAAATCGTTGGCTTTGGCTGTCTCGGGCGCTGGCTGATATGGGCTCTGGCAGTAAAGGCAAAACAAACGTGGCACAGAGGCAACTGATTAGCTACAGTTCATGAAGATGCGGCTTGATCAGCCTCAACTAATTAACAATAACAGGGATGTATTGGGGTGATTGCAGTAGAGGCTGCAAACGGATTGCGCAGCTAAATGGATAGCTTGCGCAGGATAAGGAGATCATGTCATGGATTTGACGCCGCTTTTCACGTGCCTGAATTTTACCGGGCCGCGCTTTAACTCGAGCTTACCTAGCCTGAGACCCTTCAGTATAAATTTTATCCTAGATCGACTGCGCACAAGCAGGGGTCCGCGATGATGCCCTATCTCAAGCGGGCATTGTCGATATTTGTGGTTATCAGCGGTTGGTGCCTGTTCGCCATAGTTCTACTCGACTATATAGTTGGCGATCTCGCGGGACTGATCGACACCTCAAGACAAACGCAGACTTGGTCGCTGCTGCTGCTTTTTGGCCTGTCGCACAATTCGACGCTGCGAGGGACCAATCTAATGATAAAGCAGTGGTTTTTCGGCACGGGAATAGGTGCTTTGGTCACACCTGTATTGATCGCTATTGGAGACCTATTTGCCAGCGCTTTACGCTCGGTTTATATCAATATCTATCTCTTGGCCGATGTCCTTTTCTGCATAGGCACGCCACTATTAATTATCTCAGCAACGGCTGGCTGGTGGTTGCTGCCGGAAGTCAGCTATGTGTCGCTGCTGATTTATAGCTGCATGATTTCAATAATCTTCTTTGCTGGTCTCTGCTGCAATTTGGTACGACTATTGTCGCTGGGCTATTTTTTCGGTTACTGGCTGGTGGATGAGTCAATGTTAATGTATCCATTTGTCGCCCCCGCTGCGGTGCAGGAGAATATTGCGTTGATAATGACCGATGCCCTAAATACACTGCTGCCAGCTGTTGGGCTGCTGCTGATAGTCTATCTGCTGGCTCGTCGTCACGGACTGCAGATGGTTAAGGCGGCATTTAGCGGCGACTCTGCTCGAAGCTCATATCTTAGTTCTAGTCGCGCGTTTTTCAGTAATTACCTGTTGTTGGGATGCCTGCTGATGGCAACACCGCTGATCGCAGTTCTCACTCATACCGCTATCAGCCATATCAATATCCATATGCTGTTTGTTGGTCTAGGTATCTGGGCGCTGGATTTACATTGGCAGGATGATGTTGCCAGTGAACCGGCGCTTTCATCGGACTGGCGATATTTTTTAAGGCTTTCCTGGAAGTACTAGAGGCAATTTACTCTATAATCGCTTTTTGATTTTTAGAGGTTTAACCCAGTGGCCACTGTTTTTGAGAAAATAAGTGTTAAGAAAATCGGACTTTTGCTCAGCTGCGGGTTATTGGTTAGCTGTCTCGGTAAACCTGAATCTGTATCGCCGGTTGCCGAATTGGACACTCAGCGCTATCTGGGTACCTGGTATGAAGTGGCGCGGCTGGATCATTCGTTTGAGCGCGGTCTAAGTAATGTCACCGCCGACTACTCAATGCGTGAGGACGGCGGCTTGCGGGTTATTAACCGAGGCTACTCAGCAGAAGAGGGCGACTGGCAGCAGGCAGAGGGCAGGGCTTACACCATTGATGACAAGCAACCCGCTCATCTCAAGGTGTCTTTCTTTGGGCCTTTTTTTGGTTCCTACGTGGTTTTTGAATTGGGTTCGGATTATCAATACGCCTTTGTGGCGGGTAATACGAGCAACTATTTGTGGTTGCTGGCACGGACACCCACCATTAGCGATAAGTTAAAAAAGCATTTTTTAGAGCGTGCTGAGGCACTGGGTTTTGCAGTGAACGATTTGATTTTTGTGGATCAGGAGTTAAATCAAAAGGCCGTCAGCAGTGATGTTGAATCTTCTGTGGAAAAAGATTGAAGGTAGCGGTTGCATGTTCTGAGATCTCTCACATTCGTTCGAGACGACAGGTGCCCAATTCTGTCATCCTGAGCGAAGCCGAAGGATCTCACTTTTGCAGTAGCTACAAAACCTCAATAAATACTATTCGGTCTCGGCCAATGTCTCTTCTAAAAGCGGATTAAGCACTTCAGGTTCATGGGGCCTAATAGTTACCAGCACGCCCATTTTGGGATGGTCAATATAGTAGCTCTGCTGTTCTTCCAGACGCTTGGACTGATCAAAGGTCCACAGCGATTTAACCGGATACTGGGTAGGCTGCTGAATGTCCTCTGCAACCTCAGTTGCCGAACTCTCGCCATTCACCGTCGTGGCGACATCAGATTCCGGTACATCGATAAAAAAGTCTTCAATACGTTCTTCATTAAACTCAATGTCGGCGATCACATAGCTGTCGGCAAGACTGGGCTGCTCTCGAAGTGGAAACTCGGGAAGTTCGATCATGTTTTCTGGATCGCCCTGCTGATCAAACTCCAGTAGCCAGAGATCTGACTGAAAGTGCAAAAAGCGCGATTTGTAAAAACGCAAGCTACCTTCAATTTCAAAGCGATCTAGATACTGCTTGCCAGCTTTGATAATCACCCAGGGATCCTGCTCCAGCTCATCTGCGGAGAAACGCCAGGCTTCGTGAAATACCACGTTGTATTGCCCTTGACGGTCTAGGGCGCGGGCGCTCTCATTGAGGTCGCGCACATCTCGGGGCAGTTTTGTAAAGGTGGGTTCATATTGCGCAACATAGATTTCTTCGGCAGCTTGGCTTTGATTGTCGATAAGATTGTTGGCTAAGAAAACGGCGTCTTGGGCATTTATCTGAGCGAGATCATAGTCGTTGAAGGGGCTATTTTGATTGAGACCTTTCTTTTCAATTTGCTCTCCATTGTGCACTTCAACCCGCTCTTCCGTATTCTCTCGTTCTAACTCAGCAAAGCCTAGGGCTGGGTCTGCTACTGTGGCTAAGGGAATTATTCTCTCTGCCGTTTTTGAGACAACGCCAGTGCCGGCGATAGGGAAATTATTATTTGAAACCTGATCCGGGTCGAGCAATTCGAGGCTATTGTCTGGAAAGTCGAGGCTGTAATTGCGCGGTGGCTGCTCTTCACCGGCATAACCCTGTTGAGTGAAAATAACCACTTCAACTTGATACCAGGGGGCTGCAACTGCTTCGATTTGCTCGCTACTGTCTTGGGCGACACTCAGACTGCTGATTAGCGTCAACATGGCGACCCACAGGCTGGTGGCCCGCTGCGCTGTCCGCTGTTGCTTATCTGTCGTCATGGTTACCATTCCTTTGTGTATGCTTTGCAAGGTAGTCCGGGTTTGATCGCAATCGTTTAACTGCTCAATCACTCAACTAGCGTTCTCCGCTGGCATAAGTTGATTGAGAATAAAGGTTAACTTATCCACCCGCTCTTCCGCTGTTTCCATCTCTGTAGTGAAACTCAATTGATCGTTATTTTGCAAGCGGAATGTGCCTGGGCGCTTCTGCACCATTTCAATAATGGTCATGGGTTCCACTGGAGTGTTGGCGCTAAACTTAAGTCGTCCACCATTGGGGCCTGCTTCAATTTTGATCAGTCCCAGACGTTCGCCCATCTGTCGCAGCTTAGCCAGTTCAAATAGGGTTTTGGCCGGTTCCGGTAAGAGTCCGAAACGATCGATCATCTCTACCTGCAATTCATAGAGATCACGCTCAGTCTGGCAATTGGCGAGACGCTTGTAGAGTGTCAGGCGCATATTGACATCGGGTAGATAGTCGTCTGGTATCAGTGCCGGCAGATGCAGATTGGCCTCTATGCCCTGATCCAAGGCGGCCCCCAGTTCTGTCTGCTTGCCGTTTTTAATCGCGTTAACGGCTCGCTCGAGCATTTCCAGATAGAGGGTAAAGCCAATCGCCTGAATATGCCCGCTCTGCTCTTCACCTAGCAGTTCGCCAGCGCCGCGAATTTCCAGATCGTTGGTTGCTAGGGTAAAGCCGGAGCCAAGATGGTCTGCTGCGGAGATGGCTTCCAGACGTTTTTGTGCGTCGGAGGTGATGGTTTTGGGTGGCGGTGTTAGGAGATAGGCATAGGCCTGGTGGTGGGAGCGACCCACGCGACCGCGCAGCTGGTGCAGCTGTGCTAGGCCGAACTTATCTGCGCGTTCAATCAAGATAGTGTTGGCGCTGGGAATATCGATACCGGTTTCAATGATGGTGGTACAGACCAGCACATTGAAACGCTGGTGATAAAAGTCTGACATCACCTGCTCCAGCTGACGTTCGCGCATCTGGCCGTGAGCAACATTGATGCGTGCCTCGGGGACTAGCAGAGCCAGCTCGTCGGCGGTGCGCTGAATATTTTTTACATCGTTGTGCAAGAAGTAGGCCTGACCGCCGCGGAGAATTTCACGGAGTATGGCTTCTCGGATAATGCGATCTTCGCGCTGACGGATAAAGGTTTTCACCGATAGACGTCGCGCTGGTGGGGTGGCAATAATCGACAGATCCCGCACCGCATGCATGGACAGATTCAGAGTTCTTGGAATCGGTGTCGCGGTCATGGTGAGAATATCCACCGAGCTGCGCATCGATTTAATTTTTTCTTTTTGGCGCACACCAAAGCGGTGTTCTTCGTCGATAATCAGCAGGCCGAGACGCTCAAAGTCGATCTTGGCATGGAGCAATTTGTGGGTGCTGATAAGAATATCCACCTTGCCACTCTCGGTGTCGGCAATCACCTGTTCCTGCTCCTGGGCGGTGCGGAAGCGTGATAGCTCTTCGACAGTGATGGGCCAGTTGGCAAAGCGGTCGCGGAAGTTTTGCAAATGCTGGTGAGCGAGTAATGTGGTGGGTACTAAGATCACTACCTGTTTGCTGCTGGAGACGGCGGTAAAGGCGGCGCGCATGGCCACTTCGGTTTTGCCGAATCCCACATCACCACAGACCAGTCGATCCATAGGTTGGGGGCTGAGCAAATCCCGGCGCACGGCGTCGATGGCCTCGGCCTGATCGGCGGTTTCTTCGAAGGGAAACTCACCGCTAAACTTGCGGTAATCCTCTTCATTGCTATCACAGGAAAAGCCTTTGCGCGCTGCCCGGCGAGCGTAAATATCGAGCAGCTCAGCGGCTGTATCGCGTATCTGTTTGGCGGCCTTCTCTTTTGCTTTGCTCCACTTGTCGGTACCCAGTTTATGCAGGGGGGCCATGGATTGGTCGCCGCCACCAAAGCGGCTGATTAAGTGCAGGGATGAAACCGGCACATAGAGTTTGGCGTCATTGGCATAGACCAGCATAAGGAATTCCTGGACTGACTTATCCACTTCGAGAGTGACCAGCCCCTGGAAGCGGCCGACACCGTGATCCATATGGACCACTGGCGCGCCGTGCTGCAGTTCGGCGAGACTCTTAAAGATATGGTCCGGTGACTCTGATGCCTTTGAGCGACGACGGCGCTGCATAACCTGTTGGCCAAAGAGCTCGCCTTCAGTGATCAGGCAGATGCCTTGGTCTGGGCTATAGAGGCCCTGATCTATTGGGTAGGTGGTAACCGAAAAGCGCTGGCTGCTATTGATAAAGCCTTGCCAGTTATCTACTTCCGTGGCCACCACATCAATTTTTTTCAGGAAGCCGGCGAGTACTTCTCGGCGTCCCGCGGATTCGGCGCAAAACAGCACGCGACCATCAAAGCCTTGAAGAAATTCCTGCAGGGTTGATAGAGGATTGCTGAGCTTGGAGTTGACCGCCACATCGGGAACGGCGCGGAGATTAAAGTTGATGCTGCCGGCGCCGGCTTTGACAGGCTGGCGGTCGATCTCAGTGCGCGGCAGTTTTTTAATCTGCTCGAAGACTTCCTCGACACCGAGAAATAATTCTCTCGGCGATAGGATAGGGCGGGTGGGATCAACCCCGTACTCGGTATAGCGGGCATTGGTATCCTGCCAAAAGGCGAGGGAGGCGTCTTCGATGCCCACATGACTAAACAGCTGTACCTTCTCTGGCAGGTAATCAAACAGCGTCGCTGTTTCATCAAAAAACAGACTCAAGTAGTACTCTATACCCTGTGGCGCAATACCCTCTTTAATATCGCGGTAGACCGGACATTTATCCGGGCTTTGGTCAAAATGCGTGTGCCAGTTATTGAGGAATTGATTGCAAGCCTGCTTGTCGAGAGGAAACTCCCGAGCCGGCAACAACTCAATCTGGGTGACGTTTTCTGAAGTGCGCTGCGACTCTGAATCAAACAGTCTCAGGCTTTCGATTTCATCGTCCAGCAGATCGATACGGAAAGGCTGTTTGGCACCCATGGGGTAGATGTCGATCAGTGAACCGCGAAAGGCGTATTCGCCATGTTCATAAACGGTTTCGACGCGGTTGTAGCCGGCCCGAGACAGCTGCTGCTGAAGTTCATCGCGATCGAGCAACTCACCAACCTGATAGGAAAAGGTTCGCGAGGCAATAAAGTCCGTGGGCGCCAGCCT
>Ga0075467_10001520_pt1 | contig 19133 bp, 15 predicted proteins | sample DEB08_DNA_9_FD_75067 | JGI IMG/M metagenome (GOLD analysis project Ga0075467, IMG submission 75067) | Aqueous microbial communities from the Delaware River and Bay under freshwater to marine salinity gradient to study organic matter... | ecosystem: Environmental > Aquatic > Marine > Coastal ... | reverse complement strand
CAAGCTCTGGCTTAACAAGCTGGGCTTAAAAGCTGAGCTGACGATGCTTGCAGCATGAGACATTCGACACTCTGTCCTAGTACTGATTATGGGCTAACAGTAACCTTTTTCACGCAACTTATTTTGGAGATTCCTATGAAGAACCTGTTTTTATTAACATTGAGTTTTGTCGCATTCTATAGCTTTGCAGAAGTCTATAAAGACTATGAGCCAAGCGAAGAGCATGTGCAGTTAACCGTAGTGTCAGTAGAGCCTAACTATTTAGACGATTACCTGGTGAAGTTAAAACGCACCTGGGTCCGCGGTATGGACATACAGAAAGAGCTCGGCTATATCAAAGATTATTCGGTTTTTACCTCTGATTCCGCTAACACCCCTAATGTCTGGTTAACCATCACCTATGAAAATATGGCCGCGATGCAGCCGAGTGAAGAGCGCTATAACGCGGTCAATAAAAAGTGGATGGAGCTTTATGGTGATGAAGACGAAGAAATTGAAGAAATTTCTAAGGGCTATGAAGAAATTCGCAAAATGATCGATAGCCAAATTATCAATAAAGTTAATTTCAAGTAAGGCTAGCGCTAGGCTCCACGAGATACGTGGGGCCTGGTACTTCGATTGGCAACACAGTGGTCGCTATGTCGGCAGCCGCTGCTGCTGTAACAGATCCAGCGCCAATGCTTCCGCCACCTTAATGCCATCAATTCCTGCCGATAAAATACCGCCCGCATAGCCGGCACCCTCGCCAGCTGGGTAGAGCCCTGTGGTGTTGACGCTCTGATAAAACGCGTCGCGCTTAATGCTCACAGGAGCAGAGGTGCGCGTTTCTACACCGGTCATAACCGCATCGGCCATAGCATAGCCTTTGACCTGCTTATCAAACTCAGGAATCGCCTCGCGAATCGCTGCGACGGCAAATTCAGGCATCGCTTTGGAAAGATCACCTAGCGTAATACCGGGTTTATACGAGGGTTCGACAGAACCTAATTCGGTCGACGGCCGGTGGTTTAAAAAATCCCCCACCAGCTGCGCTGGAGCATTGTAATTTTCGCCGCCAAGCTGGTAGGCAAGGCTCTCTAGGTCGCGCTGCAAATCAATCCCAGCCAGCGGATGGTCGGGAAAGTCTTCTTCAGGCGAGATGCCCACCACAATGGCTGCATTGGCATTGCGTTCGTTGCGTGAATACTGCGACATGCCATTGGTGACCACGCGGCCTTCCTCTGAGGTTGCTGCCACCACCGTGCCGCCGGGGCACATACAAAAGCTATAAACCGTGCGACCATTTTTACAGTGATGAACCAGCTTATATTCCGCTGCCCCTAATAGCGGGTGTCCGGCCTGATCGCCAAAGCGCGCGCGATCAATCGTTGATTGTGGATGTTCGATACGAAAACCAATGGAAAACGGCTTGGCCTCAATATAGACGCCATGGTCGAGCAGCATCTGGAAGCTGTCGCGGGCGCTGTGGCCTATTGCGATGACGATATGGCGGCTGTGCAGAACTTCGCCGGTGGCCAGGGTCAGGCCAGTAATTTGACCATGGGCCTGTTCGCCATCTTGGTCACGCAGCAGACCTTCAACCTTCTGCTCGAAGCGTATTTCGCCACCGAGGCGGATAATCTCCGCACGCATGTTTTCCACCATGCTGACCAGCTTAAAGGTGCCGATATGAGGTCTGCTGTCCGTGAGGATTTCTTCCGGTGCACCGGCAATAACAAATTCTCGCAACACCTTGCGACCGAGATGACGGCGATCTTTTACTTGGCTCCAGAGCTTGCCATCGGAAAAGGTGCCGGCGCCGCCTTCGCCATACTGCACATTGGACTCGGTGTTGAGTTTGCGCTTACGCCAGAAGCCCCAGGTCTCTTTGGTGCGCTGGCGAACCTCTTGGCCACGCTCAAGAACAATTGGTTTAAGTCCCATCTGTGCCAGCACCAGCGCAGCGAGAATGCCGCAGGGACCAAAGCCGACCACAATCGGACGCTGCTGATGCGGCAGCGGAAACTGTGCCGGTGGTTGGGCGACAAACTTATAACTGGTGTCGGGACTCGGGCCCACTCTGGGCAGGGCGGGGGCCGTTTCGAGAACGCGGATTTCGCTCAATGGTGTCAATACCACATCAAGCTGATAGATCAGCAAAATATGGTCTCGTTTACGCGCATCGTGACTGCGTTTAAAAATGCTAAAGCTGATCAGCTCTTCGGCTTCGATATTCAACCTGCGCAAAATCGCCAGCTGCAGATCGTCGTCGCTGTGGTCGAGGGGCAGTTTGATTTCGCTAAGTCTTAACATAGGGCTGTTTTGGTCGTTTTAGGGGTGCTGACAAAACGCGATATTAGCATGAATAAGCTGTCTGCTTTGGACGCTATCGAAATTGTTTTTTAGTGGTAATATCGACGCTGAAAAGAAAAAATGACCGATTTTGTGGCACTCAGTCCCGAGTCAGGTCAACTAAAAATAAACGGGGAATTTACTGTGCAAACTAAAAATAGTCTTATTATCGCCTTGATCGCTATCGCGTTTTACGCCGGCTGGTCGTTTAATCAACAGTCAGAAACCAGCCAGCCCGGCGAAGAGAGTCCAGCGCTGCAAGCGAAAGCCGATAAAACCGGTTATGTGCCGACTCAGCCGACCCGTAATCAGGATGCTCTGTACTCACCGGTTGCCAATCAACAGCAGCCAAAGCAGGTATTTTGGGGCGATACCCATTTGCACTCTAGTTTCTCTATGGATGCGTTTATCTTTGGTAATACGCTCGGTCCGGATGATGCCTATCGCTTTGCCAAGGGTGAAAAAGTCATGGCGACTCATGGCCAGCCTGCCCAGCTGCGCGAGCCATTGGACTTTTTAGTGCTGGCCGACCACACCGACGGTGTCGGCGCCATGATTGCCCTAAAAGCCGGCAACGAAAAATTGCTCGCCAATCCGACGCTGCAGCGATGGTCCGAAATTCTCTTCGAAGGTGAGGCCGATGATGCCCGCCAACTGGACTCTACCCAGACAAGATTAGATACCCCGCGTGAGTTAGAGGACGCGGACATCCGCGGCAATGCCTGGGACTATTTGACCGCCACCGCAGACTCGCACTACCAGCCGGGCGTCTTTACACCGCTGATTGGCTTCGAGTTTACCGCCCAAAAAGGTGGCCAGAATTTACATCGGGTAGTGATTTATCGTGATGATGCTGAGACCGCGCAGACACTGTTGCCGCTATCGCCAAAAGAGAGCTCAGACCCTCGAGTGCTCTGGGATTTCTTGCAGCAGTACGAGGAAACCAGTGGCGGCAAGGTGCTGGCCATCGCCCACAACGGTAACCTCTCTAATGGCATTATGTTTCCCACCGCGGAGTTGGAGTTTGGCGACGCAATGGATTCCGACTATGCTCAGCGCCGCGCCCGCTGGGAGCCGGTCTATGAAGTGACGCAGATTAAAGGTGATGGCGAAGCGCATCCGCTGTTGTCGCCAGATGATCGTTTTGCCGATTACGAAAGCTGGGATCTCGGCGACTTTGCCGGGGTGCTGAAAACCGATCAAATGATTCCCTACGAATATGCTCGCGAAGCGCTGAAAAATGGCCTGGCGCTGCAATCAACTTACGGTGCAAACCCTTACCAATTTGGCATGATTGGCTCCACTGATTCGCACACATCGCTAGCCACCGCCGCCGAAGATAATTTCTACGGCAAGCACAGCGCCGGCATGGAGCCGCAGCCAGATCGCTGGAAAGATGCAGTGGGCGGTCGCGGCGACGTAACCGTGCCCGGATTTATGATGGCCGCATCAGGTTATGCTGCAGTGTGGGCTACAGAGAATACCCGCGAAGCAATTTGGGATGCCATTCAACGCAAAGAGGTCTACGCCACCACGGGCAGCCGCATCACCGTGCGTTTCTTTGGTGGTTGGGACTTCAGCGAAGCAGATCTGCAGGCCTCAAATATGCCGGATATCGGCTATAGCAAAGGCGTGCCCATGGGTGCCAGTCTGCTGCAAAGCAGTGCCGCGGCCCCGGTCTTTATGTTGCAAAGCGCGAAAGATCCCAGTGGTGCCAACCTCGATCGCTTACAGGTGATCAAAGGTTGGGAAGACGCCGATGGCGCAGTGCATGAAAAGGTCTTTAACGTCGCTTGGAGTAACCCCGAATTGCGTTCACTGGATGCCAAAGGCGATGTTGCCGACATTCCCTCCACAGTAGACGAAGCAACTGCCACCTATAGCCATAAATACGGCGCCGCCGAATTGACTGCGCTGTGGCAGGACCCGGAGTTTAGCGCTGAGCAAAAAGCCTTTTATTATGTGCGCGTACTGGAAGTGCCATCACCGCGATGGACCGCTTATGACGCCGCGAAATTTGATGTTGAGATGGCGCCCTATGTGAAGAAAACCACTCAGGATCGCGCTTATAGCTCACCGATTTGGTATGAACCTAGCGACTAAAATGTGCATGCTTAATACAAAAAAACCAGGCCCTTTTTTAAAAGTGGCCTGGTTTTTTTGTTTAAAAATAAGCCGTTTTAAATTCTAAAAATAGCGCTTTATCTGCGCCAACACGCCGCGACCTTCACCGACAAAATAGCGATAGCTGCCAAAGGCATAGTCTGCGCGATCGGCGATACGCTGGTCAGTTAAATTGCTCACCCGCAAGCGCAGGTCCCACTGTTGATAACGCTGTTGCAGGGTTAGGTTTATCACGTCGTGGCCAGCGTATTGATGGGCATTAACCGGGTCGAGAAAATAATCGCCGAGATAAACCCATTCCAATTCTGCGCTAAAGGCATCGCTGGGCTGATAGAGCATCTGTGCGCTGCCCTGTGAACGCGGTGCGGTGTCGATATCATTGCCATTGATGCTGACGCCATTTATCAGGCCGTTTTGCTTATAGAGGTGCTTTGCCCAGTTGCCTGCGGTGGCGATCTGCCAAGCTGGATTAATCGCGTAACTCAGTTGCCATTCGATGCCGCGGTGGCTGGTTTCGCCGTCGCTGACCACATAGCCAGCGGAGTCTTTAATAATCACCTGCTCTTTGTCCATGCTATAAATATTTAACTCGGCGGCGAGATTATCTTGGCGAAAACGCAGTCCCACTTCAATGCTGTCTAGCTGCTCGGGCTTGATATCGGCGACGGCTTGCTCGCGCTGCAGGCGATAGATCTCATTGATCTGTGGCGCACGGTAGGCACTGGCGACGCGCGCATAACCAGACAGGCTAGCATTGAAACGGTACTCGGCACCGAGGTGAAAATTAAAGTTATCGGTGTTGTCAGAGCGATCTTCAGGACGGTAGTAGCGACAGCTGCCATCGGCTGAAGCACAGGCGGTACCATCGTCGCGGGTGGTGCCAGAGAGCATATTATTTTGATAGTCGTAGTTGAGATATTCGTAACGCACACCGACTTCCGTGGTCAGCTGGTCGTTGGCTTGCCATTCGAGATTGGCGAACAGGCCGAGCTGCTGGCTATCGACGTCAAAGTCATAGTGCTGGCCCTGGAAACGCACATTGTCGGCTGTGCCGAGGGGATTGGCTTGCAGCTCTTCCACCGACATACTGGCCCATTCAACGTCTGTGCCGAGCCATAGGGTGGTAGCCGTGGCAAGGCTGGTCTGATAACTGGATTGCACGCCGGCACTGGTTTGACCGTTTTGTTCTAGTGGCTGACCGGGTAAATAGTGCTGTAAAAAGGTCATTTCGCTATGACGCAGGTAGGGTGTTACCTGCCATTCTGCGCCTGCGCTGGTCGCGCCGCTGAGCCGTGAAGAGAGGCGCATAGCTTGGCCGTCGCGATAGGCTTCTGGATTGGGGTTAGTTTTCCAAACCGCCGAGTCTTTGTAAGCATCGTCGCCGCGGATATAACCCGCGGTCTCCTGATTGAGATTAACCATTGCCAGGTGGGTTTCTGAGGTTAGTTGTGCAGCGCTCCAGCTGTGCTTAAGCGACAGCTTTTGCTGGTCGAATCCAGCGTCATCTTTAAAGCCTTTGTCTTTGACACCGTTGGCAGCAACTTGCCACTGCTGATCGCCTTGCTCTTGGCGCCAGCCGAGTTTGATGCGGTTGTAGTCATGACTGCCGCTTTCCAATGACAGGTAGTTGCGCTGAATATCAGCTGAGAGACTATTGATCACCCCGTGCATCGCGTTGGAGCCATAGAACACGGTGCCGGGGCCGCGCCAGATTTCCAATCCAGACGCCTGCTCGCTGTTAACTTCAAAGAGCTGGTTAACATTACACATGCCGGTGGGGCGGATCGGCAGGCCATCTTCGGTGGTGAGAATTTCTGCACAGCTGCCGGCACCGGTAAACACCGGTGAGCGCACTGCGGCGAGCAACTCCTGACCATTGCCGCGGCTGAGCCAGACGCCAGGGAGACGGGCGGCAGACTCATTGATATGGGCATGACCGACGCGCTGCAGTTCAGCCGCTGTGACCTGGGCAACCGCGCCGATAAGTTGATCAATAGTCTGTTCGCTGCGGCGTCCAGTGACCACCACTGTGTCAATCAGGGGACTGTTTGCGCTTGGCACTGATTCAGCGCTAGCCATGGCGGGAACCATCAGCGGGAGTATCAGGGTCGGAATCAATAATTTCATCAGTCGAAGGTGCCGTGGGCTGTTTTTGATGGACGCTAGTCTTCAGCAAAACCGTTGCGAGTGCAACCGCATCTTTTTTAAGCGATGACAGGCTGCCTTATTCCCAGACTAGACCAAACACTGATGTCGCTCGTAAAGACCAACAAGAACGAATTAGAAACTTAAGGTGATTGTTGTGGCGATATCAGTCTCTAAACTGCAGAAGTACTTTGTAGTAGAAAAATTAATCTATCACTCCATCGATCTGAGTCTCTATCAGGTGTCGGCGATTATCGACGGCGAGGAGCACTATGTCGCCGATGAGCGCGGTAAGTTATTGCGATCAATTAATTTGTTGGACCTGCAAAAACAGCTCAAACAGGTGACTGCTGAGAAAACCGTATTGCGTCATACCAGTGCCTACGATGAGATGATCGGCGGGCCGGAGAAGGGCGAGTCAAATGCACTTGAGGTGCCGCTGGCTGATAACCAGCTTTACTAAGTGACTGCTTGATACTTGAAAGCTGAGGGTAGGGGTAGAGCGTAGAGAGCTAACAGGTTTCGTAGGTCGACGTATAACAGGCAGCGGCCAATGACTGGGCGTTGGTGAGCTGAGCCTGCGTCATATTGGCCTTGATAATATCGAGATTAACTCTGGCTTGGTCATTGGATTGTGTCTTTGCCATCGACCACCAGACATAGGCTGAGGTAATGTTTTCGGCAACACCTTCACCGTTGGCGTAGGCGAGGCCGAGAGAAAATTGCGCATCAGCAAATCCTTGCGCGGCCGCTTTGCGATACCAATTAAAGGCTTGAATGGGGTCTTGAGCCACACCGTTGCCTGAACTGTACAGGCTTGCCAGTGCAAATTGCGCATTGGCATGATCCTGCGCAATGGCTTTTTGGTACCAGGCCAAGGCTTGTTTTATATCCTTTTCCACACCTTTACCCTGCTCATACATGGTGCCCAACTGGAACTGTGCGTCAGCCAGATTTTGCGCGGCGGCCTTACGCAACCACAGTAATGCCTGACTATCACTTTCAGGAACACCGTCGCCAGTGGCATACATAATGCCAAGGTTGAGTTGCGCGGCGGCATAATTTTGATTCACCGCACGGTTAAACCATTTTACTGCTTCGGCACTGTTTTTCGGTAAGCCTTCGCCAGTTCTATACATTATGCCGAGGTTATTTTGCGCCTGTGCTGATCCCTGAAGCGCCGCTTTTCGATACCAGAAAATCGCTTCGTTGATATCTTTTGGCACAATCTCGCCTTGATAGTAGTAATCCGCAAGCTGTGTCTGGGCGCGCATAAAACCCTGTTCGGCGGCTGCGCGAAACCAGAGCATAGCGGCGTCGTGATCTTGGCTAACCCCGATTCCGCGGCTAAACAGTTCGCCCATTATTAGTTGAGCGCTGCCGAGGCCATTTTCGGCTGCACGTTGATACCAAACTGCTGCCTCTTTAAGATCGCGCGGCACATGTCTACCTTGACTGTAGAAGTCGCCGAGTCGACTCTGCGCGTTGGCGACCCCTTGCGCCGCCGCCAGACGGTACCAGTTGATTGCCTGGGCATCGCTCTCTGGAACACCTGCACCATTCTCATACATCAGCGCGAGACTGTGTTGCGCATCGGCCAGTCCCTGTTCCGCAGCTTTGGTAAACCACTTAACGGCTTCGGTATCGTCGCGCGATGTGGCGCTACCAATATTGTAGATAACGCCAATGCGCCACTGCGCGAGGGCGATATTTTGATCGGCCGCTTTGCGGAACCAGCGCAGTGCCTCAGCATCATCCTTAGTCACGCCGCGACCGATATCGTAGATGATACCCATTCGCCATTGCGCTTCGGCATTGCCTTGTTCTGCAGCACGGAGAAACCACTGTAGGGCTTCACTGTCATTTTTCGCAACGCCTTCACCGTTGGCATACATAACGCCGAGCACGCGTTGTGCGTCGGCATCGCCGTCCTCTGCCGCGGCGCGAAACCATTTTACCGCAGCGGCGTAGTTGCCTTTGGCATATTCACTCCAGCCAATATCGGTGTCCGAGACGATATTTTGCTCACAGCCTGATGTTGCAAGCAGGCTAAAGATAAGCGGGAGGGCAAAAAGTAATCTGGCTGGTTTCATTGTCGACTGACCGAATGTTAGGCTGGATTAAACTAAGGGGCTAGGTTAAGTGAGAAGGGTAGTGGTCATATTTCAATATCAATAATGACGCCGCCCTGTCGTGCGCTGGCGATAGTTTGCTCAGCCATTTCACGCAGTTTTTGCAGCATTTCAGTTGGCAGTTCTTCGGGCTCGTTTTCGACCTTGTTTAATTCCTGTTGCAGATAATTAACCATCTCAGTATCGATCAGTTTGCGTTGAACTCGCTCGTGTTTTATTTCGCTTTCCTGAGTCTCGGATTTTTTAACCCCTTCATCAACGCGCTCGTCGCTTACCGATCTCTCGCTTCTGCGCTCTGTTTGCGCGTCGAGAGTATCGTTGTTGATTTTCGCCGCGTCATTTTGGGGCGCCAACATTCTCGATGCTAAGTCGCCATAATTCGAACTTACTGCCATATCGCTCATTTCTTTCTCCGTAAAAACATATCACGTCGGGTGATTAGATTAGAAAACGGTGTCGGTAATACGACACTAAATCGGTTTTTCTCTAGTCATTGATTGCTTTTTGACAGGCCTTGGCGTCAAAGCAATGCTTTGTTAAAAGGTAAGCAAAAATCGTTCCAAAAATACAGCTGAGATAAGGGGCTGATGTTACTGCATGTGGTCGACGGTTGGCGCGTCCGATTTAAGTGGTCCGAGTGGCTTGCATAACTCCACAGGAGGGGCATAATCCACGCCTCTGAAAAACCTATCAATACATACCTATAAACAATCGGTGACTCTGTGCCAGCCAGCAAATCCAACGAGAAAATCAGTAATCATCTTGTCGATACGACCTCAGATCAGCTTGCATCTGCGGCGGTTGCCGAAGAGCCATTAAAAGAGGGCACTAAAAAGATGTCGGTGTTGCTGTCACTGATGCAGTTTTTTAAGCCTTACAAATTGCAGATGTGGGTCTTTATTACCGCCTTGGTTTGCACCTCTGCGGTGACCCTGTCAATCGGTCAGGGCCTGCGCATGGTGATCGATCAGGGCTTTGTGCAGCAGTCCTTAGAACACCTCAATCAAGCCATTATGTTTATTGTGATCGCCTCGGTATTGATGGCGATAGGCACCTACGTGCGCTTTTATCTGATTTCATGGTTGGGTGAGCGGGTCACTGCCGACCTGCGCAAGGCCGTGTTCGACCACATTGTCGGGCTACACCCGGCCTTCTTTGAGACCAACCGCAGCGGCGACATTATGTCGCGGCTGACCTCCGACACGACCTTGTTGCAGTCGATTATTGGCTCATCGGCGTCGATCGCTCTGCGCAGCGCCATCAGTTTTAGCGGCGCACTGATTATGTTGCTGGTGACCAATTTTAAGCTGTCACTGATGATTGTTTTGGCGGTGCCTTTAATACTGATGCCGATCCTGATTTTTGGTCGCAAGGTACGCAAACTCTCTCGCGACAGTCAGGACTCGATTGCCGATGTTGGCAGCTATGCCGGTGAAGTGATTCAGCATATCAAAACAGTCCAGAGTTTTACCCATGAGGAGCAGGAGAAAAGCGCATTTGCCAGTGAGGTGGAACGAGCATTCTTGATTGCCCGCACCCGGGTACGCCAGCGCGCCGTGCTGATGGCCGTAGTAATTCTGTTGGTGTTCGGTGCGCTGTCGCTAATGCTGTGGGTCGGCGGCAGTGATGTGATTAATGGCAAGATGAGCGGTGGTGATCTGGGTGCGTTTATTTTCTACGCGATTCTTATGGCCACAGGCGTCGCCTCGCTGTCTGAAGTGTACGGTGAGCTTCAGCGCGCGGCAGGTGCCACGGATAGACTGATGGAACTGTTGCACGCCAACAATGAAATCTTAAATCCAGAAGCACCGGTCGCCAATATTGAAACATTACCTGCACAGCTCGAACTGCGCAATGTCACGTTTTGTTATCCGTCAAGACCTGAGCAACCGGCACTGGACAACTTTTCGTTGAAAATCGAAGAGGGTGCCATTGTTGCACTTGTCGGTCCATCGGGGGCCGGTAAGTCGACACTGTTTGATCTGATCCAGCGTTTTTACGACCCGCAGCAGGGCGAGCTGTGCTTTGGCGACACCAATATTCGTCAGTTGACACCAACGCAGTTACGCGAGCAGATTGCCGTCGTGCAACAGCAGCCAACACTGTTTTCTGGCGATGTGATGTACAACATCCGCTACGGTAAAAGTGATGCCAGCGATGAGCACGTTATTGCGGCGGCCAAAGCGGCCCATGCCGATGAGTTTATTAATCTACTACCCAATGGTTATCGCAGCGATCTTGGCGAACAGGGTGTGCGCCTTTCTGGCGGCCAGCGTCAGCGCATCGCGATTGCACGGGCGCTGCTAAAAGACCCGCGTATTCTGTTGTTGGATGAGGCGACCAGTGCGCTGGATGCCGAGAGCGAATACAAGGTGCAGTTGGCGCTGGAAAAGTTAATGAAGGGCCGCACCACAGTGATTATTGCCCATCGCCTGGCGACTATTCTGCATGCAGATACCATTGTGGTCATGGATCAGGGCAAAAATGTCGCTCAGGGCAGTCATCAACAGTTGATCGCTTCGAGCCCGTTGTATGCCAGACTTGCCGAGTTGCAGTTTTCATTGGATGGTACTGAGTGATCGTCTAACCTTGATGTGGCGTATAAGATAGTAGCTTGTAAAAAACGCGCCAGTGGCCAACAGGTCAGGGCGTCGTAAAATAAAAATAACAATAAAATAACGATAAAATAACGGTATAAGAGTCTCGACATGAAACTTATTTTGAGCATGGCCATATTATTGGCGATATCTGCCTGCGGATTGCTGTTGTCAGAACAATCTGATCAGCACAGCCCTATCGAATTCAACGTGGCCACATCTACTGGGATTACCCAGGGACACCTCAACCTCAGTGCCGATGAACAGTCCGGTGCCGAGGTTATCAGTTGGTTTGATATTCCCTACGCGCAGCCTCCTGTTGGCGATTTGCGCTGGCGCGCACCGCGCGCTCTGATTGCGCCACAGCAAGTCATTGTCGAACGCGATGACACTGCCTGCGTGCAGTTTGCCAGTCGATATGGCGGCGCTAATGGCGAGGGCGTCGTGGGCTCGGAGGATTGCCTCTACTTGGATATTCGAGCACCTAAAGACTTTGCTAACAAACAGTACCCGGTGATGGTGTGGATTCACGGTGGCGGCAACACTACTGGGTTAAAAGACTATTACGACTACAGCAAACTCGTTGCGGGAAAAGATGTTGTCATGGTGGCGGTTAACTATCGCCTTGGCGCCTTGGGATGGTTTACCCATCCCGCAATTCAGGGGTTGCAGCAGGGTGAAGATAAGGCCTCCAACTTTGGTACGCTGGATATTATTCATTCCCTGAAATGGCTGCGTGACAATATCGCTAACTTTGGTGGTGATGTCGGCAATATCACAATCTTCGGCGAATCTGCTGGCGGCCATAATGTCTACGCGCTGCTCGCGTCGCCACTCAGCAAAGGGCTGTTCCACAAAGCCATTGCGCAGTCGGGTTACACCGTGACCAGTAGTCTGGAAGATAGTTACAACGTAAATGGTGCCAATAGTTTTGTCACGAGAGGCGGCTGGCAAGTCACACAGGATCTGCTCGCTGACCAGCAGCTCGCTCAGCAGGATTTAAGCACTGATGCGTTGCGCGAACTGTTGAAAAAAGCCGATGCTCGGGAATTTATTGCCCTCTATCAAGAGACCTCGGACGCTGATTACATACCTCTGACGACGGCTGATGGCGTAGTGATCCCCAAGGTCGGTATCGTGGCGGCGCTGGCTGACCCGCAGTACGCGAAAAATGTGCCGTTGATTTCTGGAGCCAATAAAGATGAAGTGACGCTGTGGTTTGCATTACATCGCTATTTTATGCAGACAAGCTATCCGTTTACCAAACTTTTGCCGCCACGCATCACGATCAAAAATCCGCAACTCTATGATTTCTGGGTGCGAACCCGGTCGCAGGCATGGAAGGCGCGTGGCGTTGATGAGCCGCTGAGCGCGTTGGAGCGAGCGGGGTACAATCAGCTTTACAGCTATCGCTTCGATTGGGACGATCAAGAGAAATCCTTTTTTATCGACTTCCCGTCTATTTTTGGCGCCGCACACGGCACTGATATTTCCTTTGTCACGGGCGATTTTAAATATGGCCCGGTGACGGCGTATATCTATCCCGAGGGCGAGGCACGCGACCAAATGCAGCGCACCTTTATGAATGTCTGGGGTGACTTTGCCCATTCAGCAAAGCCGGATAAGTCGTTGAATTTTGAATGGCAGCGCTTTAGCAGCAAAGACAAAGCCTATGTGCGTCTTGATAAAGATGAGTTTTTGTCGCTGCATTATGAGACCCAGACGCTGGACTCGCTGCTGGCGGCAGTTGCTGCAAATAATCATGCTACACAGGCCGAAAAGTGTCTGTTGGTTTGGGAGACACTGATTAATATCGGCAACCCAGATATTGCGCGTTATAAATCCTGGAACCAGGGGCAGTGTCAGCAGTTTGATGCCCGTTCTGAGCAGCGGCGCATTGCCGCGCAGTTGATTGAACAATTTGGTAAGGCAACAGTAATGTAGTCCTCTTGGAGCCTAATCTATGACTAACAGCGTCGATCGACTAAGCGCAGGTCCAGCCCGTGCAATTCGCCTGTTGCAACTTCCCGCCAGCCGCAGCAAGTGCTTTTTCTTGCTGTTGCTGAGTATATTTTTCACCTATGCCGGTATTGATCATCTGGTTTCGCCGGATTTTTACGTCAGCATTATGCCGCCTTGGATTCCCGCCCATCTTGAGCTGGTCTACCTCAGCGGGGTGTTCGAGGTTATGGGTGGAGTTGGTGTATTGATTCCGCGCTTCCGTGCCTTGGCAGGTGCCGGACTGGTGGCACTATTGGTCGCGGTTTATCCTGCTAATCTGTATATGGCTTTTAATCCTGAGTTATTTCCAGACATCCCTGTGGCTGCGCTCTACGTGCGTCTGGCGCTGCAATTCGTCGCCTTTTACTGGGCTTATTCGGTTACTAGACCGGATCCACTGCCCGCTGACTAGATGGGTGGGTCTCTCTTTTCCGTGATTGCACAGGGGCTGGCTTAGGCTATCCTTAAAGCATTAAATAGAGCGGAGCTTGGGTATGGATCACTCGAGTAGCGAAGCGAGACCAGTAAAATTTTCCAATCCACTAGTGACTGTTGAGGGTTGTCCCAGGGCCAGTGTCAAACTCAAGTGTTTGAAAACATTGTGGTTTAACACGGGCACGCTGTGTAACCTAGCCTGCAACCATTGTTATATTGAATCATCTCCCACTAATGATCGCCTCGACTTTATTACCCTGCGTCAGGTGGAGCATTTTCTCGATGAAATTCAACGTGAACATTTAGCCACCGAAGAGATCGGTTTAACCGGCGGCGAACCGTTTTTGAACCCCGATATTATTGCCATTATGGCGGCGATTTTGCGCCGCGGTTTTCGCTTGCTGGTGCTGACCAATGCCATGCGGCCGATGTTCAAACGTCGCAGTGGGCTGTTAGCGTTGCAAAAGCGCTACGGCAATCAACTGACGATACGGGTCTCGATCGATCATTATCGCGAGGAGTTGCATGAGCAGGAGCGCGGCAAAAAATCTTGGCAACCGATGCTCGATGGACTGGCTTGGCTCTCAGAGCAGGGGTTTACGATTGATGTCGCCGGTCGCACGGCGTGGGGTGATGAGGAGCGGGCGCTGCGCGATGGCTATGCCGTGCTGTTTAAACGCCACAATATTGCCGTGGATGCCTATGATAAAAAGCGCCTGGTACTCTTCCCGGAGATAACCGCTGACCCCAATCTGCCAGAGATCACTGAGGATTGCTGGCAGATTCTCAATGTCGATCCAGATGCCATGATGTGTGCCTCGTCGCGCATGGTGGTTGTGCCAAAAGGCGAACAGCGGCCGACGGTTATGGCCTGCACTCTGTTGGCCTATGACCAGCAGTTTAATCTTGGGCACAGCCTGGTAGAGGCTGCTGGGACGGTACAGCTTAATCATCCTTATTGCGCGAGCTTCTGCGTTCTTGGCGGCGGTAGTTGTGTGGTGACAGAGTAATTACTTAGCTTGGATATTGCTGATTATCAAGCCAGTTAAGAATTTGTTGCTGTGGCCAACTTAAACCCTCGCCCTGTTTTTGCAGAGCGACCAATTCACGGCGCAATTGCGGCAGATCACTCTCCCTATCCAAATCCGTCATAGGCGTCAGCAAGACCGCCTTAGCTGGCAGCGAGGAGAGTAATTTTTCACCGGTGTCAGCGCGGCTGTAAGGCACCTTATTCCAACATTCTCGCTTTAATGACTGCCTGCCAGCAAAAAGGTAGTAACCGCCGTCGAGTGCCGGGCCGACCACAAAAGGGTGGCTTTGGAGGGCTTCAATCGCTTCTCGTAATCTGTTGACTGATAGCTGCGGACTGTCCGTACCGATCAACAGCACTTGCTGGTAACGCTGCAGCAGAGTCTGATAGATATGATGCTGGCATTGCCCGAGGCCGCCCGGGCCTGTGTAGAGGCTCGCTAAACCTTGCCACAGTGGATCACTGAGTCCCTTTTGTTCTGCCACGGCCCAGTAGGGTGCTACGTCGACAGACTTGACCGTCTGTTCTACGGCGCTGACGCAGAGACGATAGATTGTCTCTGCAGTGTGGCGCCCGAGTGTCGCGGCGAGACGGGTTTTAAGCGGCGACAATCCGGGCGTTTTGACGAAGATAGCGATCGCGGTAGACGCCGATGAAGAGATCATAGTCATAGTCGTCGCCAGCGCTGGACTACCAGAGTGTAAAGCTCGGGTAGTGATAGTCGCAGCCAGCGCCATTGATAGAGCAGGGTAAGGCGCAGCCAGCCGCGCTGACGGTATTTGCGACCACTGGTATAGAGGGTTGAAGGCAGTCGTTGCAAAGAGATGCCAGCTTGACGAGCGCGCCAGACAAACAGCAAATCTTCGCCGTAGGGAGCCTTGTCTGGATAGCCGCCTAGTTGCCTAAAAAGCTGCTTCGAAATGCAAAAACCCTGATCGCCATAGGGACATAAAAACAGTCGCGAGCGCAGGTTAGCACCCGCCGCATTGACTCGCAGCAATCGATTAAGGCGGCTTTGATTAGGGTCCAAATCAAAACCCAAATTAAAGTAGTAGAGACTGCTGGGCTGGTGACCCTCCGAATTCTGATCCAGGACCTTCTGCAATGCGCAGAGGTTGTCATTGCTGACGCGGCTATCCGCATGCAAAAACCACAGCCACTGTTGATGTGCCTGCATCGCGCCTCTGTTGAGGCTAGTCGCGCGACTCTGTCCTCTGCGCTGAAGAATCTCTGCCTCTAGCGAGCTGTGGGACTGCAGATCTGCTAGCAGACGCTGGTGCTGCGTCTCATCTGCAGACAGAGGAATAATGATCGATACCTCAGCCAGAGTAGGATCATTCAAAGTGCCAAGACCTCAAACCACTGTTGTTGTGCTCGACTCAGTTGTTCTCTGGGTGTTAGTAGCGCGGTTTTGAGCGCGCATCTAATGTCGCTGGGCGTTTCACTGAAAGGGGCGCAAATCAACGGGTTTAAAAGTGCAATGGCGCGCGCCAACGTAGCGCCGTAGACCTGAAAGAATTTATCCACACTAACATGTTGGCTGGAGTCGTCCATCCAGCAGTCGTAATCGGTAACCAAGCACAGCGAGCTGTAGGCGATCTGCGCTTCACGGGCTAAAAAAGCCTCGGGTAGATTCGTCATGCCGACCAGATCGCAGTTGGCCGCGTCGCGTAAAAAAAAGCTCTCCGCTCGGGTGCCGAGTCGCGGGCCTTCAACACAGGCATAGGTATTATCGATATGGATGGCTTGATCGATCGCTGTTGCCGCACGCAAAATGTCAGCATTCAAGGTGGGACAAACTGGATTGGCGGTTGAGATATGCGCGGCGATGCCTTCTCCAAAAAAGGTCTGTTTGCGGCATCCTCTGGTGTGATCAAAATACTGATCGACCAGGGCTAAGTCCCCCGGTTTAATCTGCTCGCGCAGACTGCCTGCCGCCGAAAACGAAATAATGCGTCGCGCCCCCAGCGATTTAAGTGCGTAGATGTTGGCGCGATAGTTTATTTCGTGGGGTAACAGTTGATGTTCCGATCCGTGTCGGGCGAGAAACAATACTGGCTGGCCAGCGTATTGACCGCAACTAATCGCCGCGGAGGGTTTGCCAAATGGCGTGACCAGTGTTCGCTCTGTTTTGACCTGTAAATCCTTAAGCTGGTAAAGCCCAGAGCCACCGATAATTGCTAGCATTTTGTTTTCCTGTCGACCGCTAATACCAATCAGCCACTTGTTGGGCCGTTTATCTTGAGCATAGACCATATGGTCATTGATTAAGGTTTACAGCAGTGGCTGCTAGCTCCTAGAGTGATGCTTGGATTTATATTTCTGTTACCATTTTTTTGTTCGGGAGAATTACAGTGAGCGTATACAAAGTGCCACAAAAGGAATTGTCATTTATCTTTGACGAGATTATTCACTACTCAGAACATTGCACTATGCCGGGCTTTGAAGAAGCGAGCCGCGACATGGTCGATGTGGTGCTGCCAGAAGCGGCCAAATTCTTTGAAGATATCGTCGCGCCCACCAATCACGAAAGCGATAAGCATCCCGCCTTTTTGAAGGATGGCGAGGTGGTGACCTCACCCGGACTGGATCCAATTTATCGACAAATGGTCGACGCGGGCTGGTGCTGTTTAAATGGCGACAGCCGCTACGGTGGTGCCGGTTTCCCGAGTGTCGTCGATCTCGCTGTGCAGGAAATGTTACAGACGGCCAATGTTGGCTTTAGTCTGCTGCCGATGCTGACCCGTGGTGTGGTTCATGCCCTCGGCCAGTATGGTAGTGATGAACAGAAAGAGACCTATCTCGGCAATCTCATCTCGGGCGCCTGGTCGGGCACCATGAACCTGACTGAACCTCAGGCCGGCAGCGATCTATCTGCAGTTAAAACCAAAGCGGTGTTTAACGGCGACCACTATCTTATCAGTGGGCAAAAAATCTATATCACCTGGGGCGACCACCGTTGCGCCGACAATATTATCCACTTGGTATTAGCCCGTCGTCCCGATGCCCCCGAGGGCAATCAGGGTATTTCGCTGTTTTTGGTACCCAAGTTTTTGGTCAATGCAGACGGCAGTCTCGGTGAACGCAATGATGTCAAACCAGTGGGCGTTGAGCACAAGTTAGGTATTCATTCGAGCCCTACCTGTACGCTGGCATTTGGCGATAATGGTGGTGCGGTTGGCTATCTGGTTGGAGAAGAAAATAAAGGCCTGCAGTGTATGTTCACGATGATGAACAATGCGCGTCTTTCGGTGGGCCATCAGGGTGTCTCGGTGAGCGAACGCGCCTATCAGCAGGCAGTCGGCTATGCCCAGGATCGAGTTCAGGGCCGAGCCATTGGTGTTGAGGGTCGAGCAGCCATCATTCATCACCCCGATGTCAAGCGTATGTTAATGCAGATGCGCGCGCTCACCGAGGCGGGTAGAGCAATGTCGTTTTATGCTATCGCCGCAGAAGATCGCAGTTCTCATCACCCTGATGCTCAGGTGCGTGCAGAGAGTGCACAGTTGGTTGAAGTGATGACGCCTCTCGTCAAAGGCTGGTGTACTGAAGTGGCCATGGAGAGCACGTCGCTGGGTGTTCAGGTGCACGGCGGTATGGGATTTATTGAAGAGACCGGTGCTGCGCAGCATATGCGTGACGCACGGATTCTGCCCATCTATGAAGGCACCAATGGCATTCAGGCCCTCGATTTTATCGGTCGAAAATGCCTTCGTGACGGAGGTCAGACGGTGCAGTTATTGCTGGCGGATATGGACGCCACGGTGGCCCAGTTGGCATCGGCTCAAGACTGCATACTGACGTTGCGCACTAGATTGCAGCATGCGATTGAGCAGTGTCGAGACGCGCTCAGTTATGTGTTGGAAAATAGCAGTGACTCTCAGGGGATTGCGTACAACTTTATGATGATGTATGGCAATGCGGTTTCCTATTGGCTGTTGGTGAAGCTGGCCGCAGCCGCGCAGAATAGACTTGATAGCGGCGAGACAGATCGCTTTTATAAGCAGAAAATAGCCACGGCAGAATTCTTCTCGACTCAGATACTGCCTCGCAATAGCGGTTTTTTAGTCACACTGATGTCTGGGTCAGACAGTTTTGATGGGCTTGAGCCGGCGGATTTTTTGCACGCTTAGCAAGGTAAGGTTGGCGCTTGGCGCCACGCTGTGGGATAGTGCCCGCCGCTCGCGATCAAGCCGCAGGATAAGTGCAAGATAAATGGCCGTTGGGCTGTGTCAGACAACGTCACGTTAACAGGTTCTGCTGCTTACCTAGACTTTAACTACGACAAGTTTCCTAACTCACAGTGCTACTTTGGTCAGACGTCCAATTCAGCTGATT
>Ga0075467_10001519_pt1 | contig 19139 bp, 11 predicted proteins | sample DEB08_DNA_9_FD_75067 | JGI IMG/M metagenome (GOLD analysis project Ga0075467, IMG submission 75067) | Aqueous microbial communities from the Delaware River and Bay under freshwater to marine salinity gradient to study organic matter... | ecosystem: Environmental > Aquatic > Marine > Coastal ... | reverse complement strand
GGACAGCCAGATAGTTCAAAAACTATGGTTGGATCAAATGTATATGCGCCAGCTCCAACTGGAGATGTTATATTATTTCCTTCCGAGTCAAACCAATAATCATTAGGATCAAATCCGTCTTGAGGTGGATTAGAACTTAAACTTGGTGTAATTTTTAAAGCATCTGTTAATTCTTGTATAGATAGGGATCCTCCAGTACAAATTGGCACCATTCTATCTTCACCAGAATTAAATGTTATATTGACTTCATTAACAAAAAACTCTGCACTACTATCAAAACTAGTAGAAAAATTTCCTGCGCTAATATTAGTTCTGACATTCACATCATAAATGAAGGTATAATTACCAGCTCCTTTATCAGGAAAATCGACTTTTGTCTTTGAGATACTTCCACCAGTATCTCCAAATCCATCAGAATTTGGAGATACTGTTACAATGATATTGGAATTTGAATAAGAAGGAGCTGTGATATCCACTTCAAATAATGTTTGCAACTCATACGATTCAATATCACAAAGTGCACCATTACTTCCATTACCAAATCCGATTATTGGTAAGTCATAATATGTAAATTGCGCAGAAGAAAGGATTACAAACCCGCTTCCATTGTTGTATCCAAAATCGACATTTAACAAAAGGTCATCATCAAAAAAATCTCCATCCTCATCAAAATAAGTTTCGCTAACAATATAATTCCATGTTAAATCCATGCAATCAGTAGCTACAGTTGCTCCTCCATTATTATTTAGCCAATCGGTTAATATTATTTGATCTAAATCATCTTCAAAAAATTCTTCAACATTTTGTGCACTTGTTAATAATTGTACATTCTGAGTGTCTATATAAGTGGCAGTATTATCTTTAAACCAATTGCTATTATTTTCAGCCAGAAATACATTATTAACTAAAATACATGCTAAATTAGGGTTGTTTTGCAAATCAACATTTGCGATTTCAAAACTTCCTCTTTGAGATTCTCTCCCATCACTAGAAATTTGAAGGTTAGCACTTTGTAACAAACCATTATTTGCTATTAAAGTTTGAATATTGGGATTATAACTCAAGTCCAGATTTACAATGTTTGTAAAAGAAGTATTTAATGTAGCTAAATTCTCAAACCAAGAGACATCTAGTAGGCTTAACAAAGTGTTGGAAACATCCAGATTATCAAGGTTTGGTAGTAGCGGAGTGTTTAGTGTGTTAAGTGGGTTATTCCTTAAATCTATAGAATAAAGGTGTTTATTATGCTCAAGATTAAGAGCAGTCAGTCCTAAGTTTGATAGAGATAGTGCACCCAATTTAAAAATATTAGATAGATCTATAGTGCTAAAATTGGAACCATTCCCTGAAATTGAAATTGTATCTAATCGAGGGTTAATTCCAAAATTTATATCAGAAATATTTGAAGGACCATAAATAAAAAGCTCAAGTAAGTTTGAGTTGCCAGAAAAATCTATTGTATTAATACTTCCAGAAGTATTACCGCTCATGGAAAAATTACTCAATCCAGTAAAATATTGGAGCCCTTCAAAATCCTCAATATCATAATTAGATGGACTTAATGAACTGATAGTAAGACAATCTTCTTCAGCTATTTGTCCATTAACAGAACCATCTGTGTCTTTGCCTGAATTTACCAAATATTGTTCAAATTCACTATCAGGAATTAAAATGTTTGCAGGTCTATCATATATTAAGAAATCGTCAAAAGCAACACCTTCTCTAGTGGTATTATTATTAGATAGTAAATATATCCTAAATTTCACATTGCTCTGTCCAGCTAAATTAGTAATATAGTTAGCTGCTGTTTTCCAGCCACTTGAGTTATTTGACCATGCGTCTGTGTTAATTCCTGGATAAATGTCAGTATGAGTATACCAGTTTAAACCAGTGCCAACACCGCCAATTATTTGCCAAGAAGAACCATCATCAATGGAAGATTCTACATAAGCTCCATCCCAAACTGTTTCTAAACTCCACCAAATATTGAGTTGGATTACAGGATTTGTTAAAGCTGATAAATCAAAAGGGGGGCTTTCTACCCAACTCTGGTCTAAATTATTATAATCTCCATCCAAATTAGTAACCCAAGCATTATCGCCTGACGCTGCTTGATTAATAGTTTGCGTATTTGCTGGCGTCCCCAACTCCCAGCTAGGATTATTACCATGAACTGTCCAACCTCCTGTACCACTTTCAAAATCTTCAACATAAGGGAATGTTCCGATTTGAGCGTGCATAGAATAAACACAGCTAAAAACTAATAAACTTATAAATACTTTTTTGAGATAATCTTTAATCATAATATTTTCTTATTCTTTATTCAAACAGCACAAAAGCCGCCCATTTTAAAGGTTCATTTTTATACTTTTTCTGCATTATACGCTGTGCATTATTAAAGGCTAACTTTAGGTTTTCTCCATCAAGCCAATTACTATAAAAGGCATTCATAAACTCGGCCGTTTCAGCATCTGGAACTTTCCATAAACTCATGACAATAATATCTACACCAGCCATTTTAAACGCACGTTGCAGGCCATAAACGCCTTCACTACCTTCTATATCTCCAAGCCCAGTTTCACAAGCACTTAACACCACCATATTAGTATTTGAAAAATCTAGGTTTGAAATTTCCATCGCAGTTAAAATACCATCTTCTTCTTCATTATTTGGTTTGCTGTTGTTTTTCCATGCATAGTTTGCTCCTGCTAGAATAAGCCCTGAACGCAATAATGGGTCTTCTGCCAATCTGTATTGATCTTCTGTGCTTAAATCAGTTTCAAACTGAACGTCTCTATTTAAATTTTCATAGAAAAAACCATGTGTAGCTATATGAAGAATACTAGGGCTATTTCCGCTTATTTTTTTAAAATTAGCTTCAGTAGCATCCTTTTTAGATAAGGTATTAACTGAATTTACTTTAGCTTCAAACTTAGAGCTAAGTGTTTCAATTTCGGCCAAGGCACCTGGTAATTCCGTCCAGCTTTCACCTCTCATTTTGGTTCCTCTACTATTTGAAAAACTTGCGCTTTCCAGATAATTATACGCGTTACTATCCACAATAATTTGTTCTTCGTCTGAATCAACTGAATATTCATAATTAATACCTCCAATAAATAAGGTGCTCGAAATATCTGGTTCATTTTGTTTGTTTACCAATGCGTCAGTGCTACTTAATTGTTCTAAATTATATTTACTAATTAATACATCTTTCCCATCACTAATTGCTGGAAGTGATACTTGATTTAACAATCCGCTTAGGGCAAAATACACATGTGCATTTTTTTCAATATATTTATCTAAAGGCTTCCACACTAAACTATATAATTCTGGAGATTGATATAATTCATTTGGTGTTTTATTCTTTTCTAAAATTAGTTTCAATTCACGTTCTTCAAACAATGGAATCATTTTTGGATTTTCAGAAGCAGCATCATATACATAGGCTACATACATTATACTGTCCGTTTTTTTACCTTTGTTAGTTAAGTTGAAATGCGAAAATTCTACAGCAATTTCATTAGTATCTAGAGCAGATTGTGATTGCTTCCAATTTTTAATCAAGCTAAGGTTATCAACAAATTTAGTACTGTAAATTTTCACTAAACTTGCTTCTTTAATATTTATAATGTTTTTTAAGCTATCAATATTTACTTCACGTTCTGAAATAGGTTCTGTTAGAACCTTAGCTAACTGCTGTTTCAACGTTTTGTAAGCAATAACTTCGATTTCAACTTCAGGATCATTCAGAGTTGATAATTGGCTTAAAATATTTTTAGAATTATTCAACAATAAACCTTTAAGCATTAATTGATTGTTTAAATTAATTGCATTCAGGTTCTCAAATTCATCCTTATTTATTAAAGGAATTGACTGCAAATCGTCAAAGTTTTTAGAAAGCATTTTTAAAAACGATTGCTTCTCCTTTTCACTCCTAAATTTAAAAATTTGATCTATCTGATTAATTAATATATTATTGGATGATTTAATCATGGAAACGGCATTTTCCATATCACCAAGTCCTATGTAAGTATCACTTAAACTTTTTAACATCTCTCCATACTTTGGATGTTCTTTCCCTAAAATTCTAGGAATATTTTCAACAGTATTTTCTAATAAAGGTTTGGCCTCAATGTATTGCTCTATACGATTGTAAGCTTTTGCTAAATTATGCTGTCTACCATAAAAGTCTTCGGTATCAGTCATTTTATTATCAATACCTATTTGCAAATTATCTTTCATTAATTCTATGGCTTCATTTTCTTGATCTAATTCTAAAAGCATAGATGCATAGTCATTTAGCATATATCCATATCTAGAATGACTTTTGTCAAAATTTCCCAAAAAGTTATCTAAAGCACCTTTAAATAATTGTTTAGCTTTTTCATAATTACCTGTTTGACGATAAAGCTTTCCAATATTATTGAGCAATTGTCCATAATCCTCATCATTTTTATCTAAATTTTTATTCCAAATATTTAGTGCTTCATTATATGTGTTTTCTGCTTTTTCAAATTCACCTAATGAAACATAAGAGAAAGCCAAGTTTTGTAATCTTGTTGCATAAGCTCCATCTTCTTTATTCTTAGATTTTTTTAATGCAACTAAGAAATATGATAATGCTTTTTCTTGATTCCCTAAGTTTTGATAAGAAAGTCCAATGTTATTATTAAAGGTAGAAGAAGCTCCATGATCGTCTCCATAAATAGCAATAGCTTTCTTCATAAATTCAATCTCCTTTTCATACTCATTTATATCACCATATAAATAAGACATAGAAAAGCAAGCAAATCCATAATCCTCACTGGTTTTATCTTTACCTTCAAAATATTGTAACGCTTTTCTTTGATTTTCTAGACCTTTACTATATTTACTTAAATCAGAATAAATTATAGTTAAACGACTCAAATCATAAATATAATTTATGTCATTTTCCCCATAAAACTCCTTTATTACCTGATTCGCGTATTCAACTGCTTTGACAGCTTCATCATAATTTCCTAATTTTCTGTATACTGAATACAACGTTTTTAAGGTTTCGGCAAATGCCAAGTCTTTATCTAGCTTTTTAATTTTAGATATTTCAATAATTTCTGTGTATAAAGGCAATGCTTTAGATGCCTCCCCTAAATTATTATATACTGTAGCTAATTTGATAAGAGTATTGCTATATTCTTCTTCATTATTTTTAAATGCTTCCTTTGCAATATCATAAGCTTTTTGAAAAAATGGAAGTGCTGGTTTCAAAGAGTCAATTTCTATTAATTCTAAACCTTTATCATAATTAGCTTTCCATACATCATAATCTGACGTTTGACCAGTTACACTTATGGCATAAGTAAGAATAAACAACAAGGAAATAATCTTGCGAAATTTAAGAGAATTGATGGTCATTAATAGCGTTTATACCACAAAACAAATATTAAAAATAAGATAGATTAATTGAGGGGCCGTTTTTACTAGCTAAAAATATGAAAAGCTTTTTTAATTAAAAACAACACCAATATACATATTTAATTTGACTTATGTTATTTACCTTTTTCAATAACTTGATTGTCTTATAATCAAAATAATCATTCTTAAAATTCTTATTAATCCAACTAAAATGAAAATGATTAAAGGAAATTGCTTCTAATTAACAATGTATAAAATAATTGTTGACGACTTTGATTATGGAACATAAATAATTAACAATTAATGCATTGCAGTTTTACATGTAGTATTTATTTTACTTTTACTATATTTAAATCAAATAATTAATCAACCAACATGAAAAAAACCTTAAAAGTATTGCCAATTTTTATAATGGTATTATTAATCAATGCATGCGCTTCATATAAAAAACAAGTTGATAATTCAGTACCTCAAACTACTGTTCCAGATAAAGAAATTTCACACTCATTTTATTTAATTGGTGATGCTGGAAATACAGTCAATCAATCAAGCGCATTAACATTATTTGAAAAAGAACTTCAGAAAGCTTCAGAAAATAGTACAGCATTATTTTTGGGAGATAATATTTACCCGAATGGATTGCCTAAAAAAGGAGATGAGGGTAGAAATAATGCTGAACAACAATTAAATGCACAAGTAAAAACAGTATCTGAATTTAAAGGAAAAACTGTTTTTATTCCAGGAAATCATGATTGGTATAGTAATGGTATAAAAGGATTAGAGCGACAAGAAGAATTCATTGAGGAAAAATTAGGAAAAAATACATTTTTACCAGAGAATGGTTGTCCTATAGAAAAAGTAGATGTGTCAGATGATATTGTACTTATATTAATTGATAGTGAATGGTACATGAGCAATTGGGATAAACAACCAACCATAAATGATGATTGTGAAATAAAGACACGAGAAAGCTTTTTTGCTGAATACGAAAGTTTAATAAAAAAAGCACAAGGAAAAACTACAATTGTAGCAATGCATCATCCTATGTTTACTAATGGGCCACATGGAGGACAATATTCATTAAAATCACATCTTCTACCAATTCCAGTCCTTGGAACTGTTAAAAATATCATCAGAAAAACTGGGGGTTTATCAACTGTTGATTTACAAAATAAATTTTATAACGAGTTCAGGAAACGCATCATTACTATTTCTCAAGAAAACGATAAAACAATTTTCGTTTCAGGTCATGAACATAGTATGCAATATTTAGTTCAAGATAATTTACCGCAAATTGTAAGTGGTTCTGGTTCAAAAACTACGGCTACAAGAAATGTTGGTAAAGGACAATTTTCGTATGGATCATCTGGTTTTACTAGACTTGACGTTTTTGAGGATGGTTCAAGTTATGTTAGATTTTATAGTGCCGAAGATAATAACATAGCATTTCAAACAAATGTTCTTAGTGCCAATGAAAAAAAAGAGTTTACAACATATCCTTCAAGTTTTCCTGAAAACAAAGCGGCTTCTGTTTATACCAAAGAAGAGATCGATAAATCAGGACTATATAAATCACTTTGGGGAGAACGTTATAGGAAATATTATGGTATAGATGTAAACGTGCCTACTGTTAATCTAGACACGTATTTAGGAGGTTTAACTCCTATTAGAAAAGGTGGTGGTCACCAATCAAAATCATTAAGACTTAAAGATAAACAAGGACGTGAATATGTAATGCGTGCAATTAGAAAAAATGCTGTACAATACTTACAAGCTGTTGCCTTTAAAGATCAATATATAAAAGGTCAATTTGATGGTACATATACAGAAAAGTTACTCTTAGATGTGTTTACAGGTGCACATCCTTATGCGCCTTTTGCTATTGCAACACTATCTGATGCTGTCGGTGTGTATCACACAAATCCAGTACTATTTTATGTTCCAAAGCAAAATGCGTTAGGGCATTTTAACACTGAGTTTGGAGATGAATTGTATATGATTGAAGAACGAACAACTGATGGTCATGGAGATAAGAAAAGTTTTGGAAATTCAAATGAATTAATTAGTACAACAGACTTTTTGAAAGCTCTAAATAAAGATGAAGACATTGTTTTAGATGAAGCTTCATATATAAGAGCAAGATTATTTGATATGCTTATTGGAGACTGGGATAGGCATGAAGATCAATGGCGTTGGGCTAAATTTGAAGAAGGAGGTAAAACGGTGTATCGCCCAGTTCCTCGCGATCGCGACCAAGCATTTTCTGTGATGTCAGATGGATCTCTACTTGGTTTTGCTACTAAAGCCGTGCCTTCGTTAAGACTTATGAGATCGTATGACGAAGAATTAAAAAGTACTAAATGGTTTAATTTGGAACCTTATCCTCTGGATATGGCTTTAATAAATGAAGCCGATAAATCTGTCTGGGATGCTCAAGTGAAACAGATCGTAGATAATATGTCTGATGAAACAATCAACGAGGCGTTTTCACATTTCCCAAAGGAAGTAATGGATGAAACAGTAAATGAAATAAAACAAAAATTAAAGGGACGACTAAATAATTTGCAAGATATTTCTGATCGTTATTACTATCATATAAACAAATTTGCGGTTATTAAAGGAACGAATAAAGATGATTATTTTGAAATTGAGCGCATAAATAATGAAACAAAGATTACAGCATTTAGAATTAAGCAAGGCGTTAAATCTGATATATTTCATCAGCGCACATATTCAAAAAAAACTACTAAAGAAATTTGGATTTACGGGTTAGATGATGATGATGTTTTTGTAGTTTCAGGCAAAGGTTCTGACCTTATTAAGGTTAGAATTATTGGAGGGCAAAATAACGATACTTATGATATTCGAAATGGGAATAAAATAAAAGTCTACGATTATAAGAAGAAAGAAAATGTATTTGTAACTAATAAAGGAGGCAAAAAGTTAACCGATGATTACGAAACAAATGTATACAATTACAAGAAACTTAAGAATAGTGAAAATTTAATTATTCCAACAATTGGTTCTAATCCAGACGATGGGTTCAAAATTGGATTTACAAATACTTTTACAGCCTATGGTTTTGAAAGAAACCCCTTTACTTCGCAGCACATTGTTTCAGCAGCTTATTATTTTGCAACCAATGGATTTGATATGGGTTATTATGGTGAATTTGCAAATATTATTGGAAGTACTAATTTGGTTTTAGATGCAAAATTTACGAGTCCAAATTATGCCACAAATTTCTTTGGCTATGGAAATGAATCAGTGAACCCTGAAGCAGATGAAGATGATGGTTTAGATGTAGATTTGGATTACAACAGAGTAAAGCTAAGAACGCTTAAAATAGCACCTGCGTTACAATGGCATGGTCATTTAGGCTCAAAAGTAAAGCTAGGGCTGTCGTACGAATCAATTGAAATCGAAAAAACCGAAGGTAGATTTATTAATACTGTTATTGGCGATAATGTAGATATTACTAGCGATTTTGTTGGAGCAGAACTGGCATATGGATTTGAGAATAGAGATAATAAAGCATTCCCAACCTTAGGAATGGAAACAAATATTCAAGTTGGTTATAAATCGAATATTGATGAATCAAATGGCTTCGGTTATATTATTCCTTCGATAGCTTTTGATTATAGATTAACAGCTAATGGACAATTTGTATTGGCTACGAAATTTGCTGGACATTTTAATATTGGTGATGATTTTGAATTTTATCAAGCAGCAGCTTTAGGAGCCAGTAACGGTTTACGAGGCTATAGAAATGAACGATTTACAGGAAAAAGTGCTTTTGTTCAAAGCACAGATTTACGACTAAATTTAAGAAAAGTAAAAACTGGAATTCTTCCGTTAAATATAGGAATTTATGGAGGATTAGATTATGGTCGTGTTTGGATTGATGGTGATAATTCAGATCGCTGGAACAATTCTATTGGAGGAGGTTTGTTTTTTAATGGAGCAGATATGATTATTGGAAATATCTCAGCGTTTAATGGCGATGATGGTTTAAGATTAGCTTTTAAACTAGGTTTCGGTTTCTAATTTGATATGAAATTAATAGTCGCTTTATTTTTGCTTTGCAGCTGTTTTGCATTTTCGCAAATAAATATTTCTCTTGATGGTAAAGTAAAAGACTATGTGTTAAATTCTAACACTGGAATTGTCATTGTAAAAACATCAAGATATTTATACGGAATTGACCCAAATACGAATAACATAAAATGGGAAAGTAAGCCGTTGTCAAACGAAGATTTTTCTAATTACTCAGAAATTCCATTCACACCATACATCATATTTGAAAGCAAGCCCTTTATAAACTCAAAAGTACTTTCAAAAGTTACAGGAGCAAAAGGGGTTTCTAAAACCATTGTAAATTGTTTAAATGGCAATGTGTTATTTGATTCTGAAACGCAAAATTATAAAGCTGTACTCAATTCACTCCTTATACCAGAAATTAAGGGTGTACTAGTTAATGGACTTAAAAAAGAAAATGAATTTGTAATAGGCTTATACAATTATGAGACATCAAAAATAATATGGGAAAGCAATATTACAAATAGCAGTTTTTTTAAAGCGCTTAAAGGAGCCTTGTTTGATGATGAAAAAATAGAAATTGATGCTCATAAAAATATTTATTGGCTAAATAACAGAGTGCTATTAAAAATTGATGGTAAAACAGGCAAACTCTTAAGAGAAATACCAAATGTCAATAATTTTCTGTTTAATGAAAGTAAGGATGTTATTTATATTCTATCAAATAAATTAAACGTTGAAAAATTAAATGAAGAATCTAATATTGAAGCTTTTGACACAAAGTCTGACACTATGGTTTGGCAAACCCAAACTAAAATAAGTGGTAATGTTTCTCAAGCCATTATTAATGATAAAAAATTAGTAGTTATCACATCAAAAGGTTTTGATATTATTAATGTAAATAATGGCAAAAAACAATGGGAGCAATCTGATCCACTTCCTCTTATTAAAAAAATTATTGCTTTAGATAGTAGTTTTATAGTTGTGCAGCAGAATTTTTTAAACAGAGTTAACATTGAAGGGCATAAAATGTGGAAGGAGCCTGTTAAAATATTACATTCAGGTGATGCATCTCAGGTTCATATTAGTAAAGACAATAATTCTATTATATATATAACATCTTCTTTTGCAAATAAAATAGATTTGGACTCAGGTACTAAATTGTGGAATAATGATGTGGTCTTGAATGATGCAGATTTTTTAAGTAGAAATCTAAAATTAGAAGAACAAAGTTTTAAGATTTGGTATGATATAAAAGCAAATCAATTTCCAGTTTATAGTAAAAAGAAACTCTACCTTTTTAGGCCTAGTTTAGATGAAACACCAAAAGCATTATTTGAATTTAATAGTGGAAGACAAATTCCAAATTTAAATATTAGAGAAAATGGTTATTTTTTTAGTCTTAATAATAAATATCAGTTTTTTAATTTAGATGGGAATATCGTTTATGAAAAAGAGTATGCAGCCTTTGAAAATAAATCTATTTTAAAAGATTCTTGGTATTGGTTAAAAAGAGGTTATAATACTTATAATGCAACCACTGGTTTCTTTTCTAATCAATTAAAAAGCACATTTAAAAGTGTGCTTGTTTCTCAAAATCTTGCAGGATTTGGTGGTACATTGTCCAGTGTATATGGAACTTATGAATCATATAAAAATAGCCTTCAAGATTTAACCTCACTAAACAGCTTAGGTTTGGGTTCAGATATTGATCGTATTTTTGACAGAATTAAAAAAGCACAATCGTATAATGATACTTTTATTTTGCTTACTCGTTATCCTAGTAGAGAATTAAATAGTATAGTTCAATTAACTATAAGTTCAGGCGAAGACAAGGTGATAAAAAATGTACATGAAGATCAAACTAATTTTATCATAGACCAAGTGGAAAAGTTGATTTATTTTTTTAATAAGAATGAGATTATTATTGAAAGAATTATAAAAAATTAAGCTTTTTATTAAATTTTGGGTTAAAATTGTTCATATCTGAAACAGTCATTTATTAAGTTTAATTCAATTTTATATAATGGATTTTAAATTTTTATTTTGTACCCTATTATTATGTTCACAGTTAACCTTTTCACAAACAAATAATGGAATAAACACATCAGGAGATATATTATTATTCGCTATGCCAATTGCAGCCGCTGGAAGTACTTTGCTTATAGGAGACAAAGATGGTTCCATTCAGTTTTTAAAGGGATTTGTTTTAAACGAAGCGATAACATTAGGTTTAAAATTGGCTATCGATAAAGAACGTCCAGATGGATCTAACACTAATTCATTTCCTTCAGGTCATACATCTACAACATTTCAGGCAGCTACATTCATACAAAAAAGATATGGATTGAAGTTTGGTATTCCAGCTTATTTATTAGCCAGTTATACTGGATTTACAAGAATTTACACTAAGAAACATTATTTTTTAGATGTTCTCGCTGGAGCAGTAATTGGTGTAGGAAGCTCTTTTTTGTTTACTACACCTTATCTAAAAGAACATCTCGAACTCACACTCTCAAATAGTGAAAACAATTATTTACTGGGCTTTAAATATAAATTCTGATTTTATTTTATATTAAATGAATATAATTTTCCACCTCTGCCATTTGAACGTTCATCAGTTATATAAAGTGTACTGTCATTTTTAAAAAGCACACTTTCTTTCTGGGAACGATGGTTAAAAGGATATTTGGTGGTTGTTCCAGAAAAAAAATTACTTGAATTAAAATCCGAAATAATCCAAACAGAATGTTCAGTTAAAATAGCAATTTTGTTTTCTTCTTCATTAATATCTACTGAAGTTATCCAACATCCAACATCGCTACATGTTGTAAAAGACGAAATAAACTCTGCTTTATGATTGCCTTTTTCTGCGGAAATTTTATAAAGATTAGTTTTTCCGTATGACATCTTAGTTCGACTTTTAGTAAACAAAAATAAGCTGTCATTATAATAAATAAAGGCCTCAGAATCAAAATGCATGTCATTTACTTTTGGAGGAAATTTCTTTTGTTCTGGGAAATAAAATGATATTTGCTCAACACCAATATTTTCAAAATTTAGTGAGTCATTTATTACTTTTAAAATCACAAGATCCTTTCGCTTGTTTGCATTATTACCAAAATCACCTATATAGAGATTTCCAGATTTATCAGACGCTAAATCTTCCCAGTCATGGTTTTTCGCTTTAATTTTTATTTGTTTTTTGATGGTTCCTAAACTATCTAAACCAAATAAAATAGGTGAATTGCCACTATCGTTGATCATCCAAAAAAGCTCAAATTTGTTTACTTTTTCAATTCCAGATACTTCACTTAATACTCTTGGTAAATCTGTTACAACTGTTAAATCTCCTGTATCACAGGCAAATATTAAAAGGATGAGAATTGTAATAAGTTTCTTTGCCATAAATGATTTTAATAATGCTAAATTTACACAGATTAAATGGAGATTAAAATTTTTGTACTTTGAAACGTAAATGATTAACTATTTATACAATGCTTATGATTAATTTAATAGTTTTGAACTTATAATCTATTATTTGAAATGACAACAGTTGACGATTTACTCAATCTTTTAATCTTAGAAAAGATAAATGAAAATGAATTTAATGGAAAAAGTAAAACAGTAGGAAGTCCAAATGTTTTTGGTGGTCAGGTATTGGCACAAGCTATAAATGCTGCATGTAGAACAATTACCAATAATCGTATACTACATTCCATGCATTCTTATTTTTTAGAAGCTGGTAATTTAGAATTACCAATTACCTATAATGTTAGTATTGTGAGGGATGGCGGAAGTTTTTCGGTAAGAAGAGTGACTGCGCATCAAGGAGATATTACAATTTTTATATTATCGGCATCATTTCACAAAAAAGAAGAAGGTTATAATCATCAAATAGAAATGCCTAAAGGCATTAAGCAACCTGAAGAGTTAATGAGTTGGACAGATATGTTAAGTAAATTTGGAGAGTTCATTCCAAAAAAAACACGAGAATTTATAGAAATAGAAAGACCAATAGCGTTTAAGCCTGTTGAAATTGTAAATCCGTTAAATAAAGAAGATTTACCACCATATTCAAATGTATGGTTTAAGTTAAAAGGTAATACTTCAAATCTCAATCTAGCTTCAAAACAACAAATACTTACTTATATTTCCGATTATAATATTTTAGCTGCTGCAATGAATCGTCATGCAAGCAAAGCACATTGGGGAAATACACAAACGGCAAGTTTAGATCATTCAATGTGGTATTTTAGAGATTTTAATTTTGATGATTGGATGCTCTATGCTATGGAATCACCCAATACATCAAATGCAAGAGGATTTGTAAAAGGAAATATATTTTCAAGGGATGGGAAGCTTATTGCTTCAGTCGCACAAGAAGGATTAATACGACCTAAATAATAATTAATAACGAGAATAAAATGTTGAAAATCGGACATCGTGGTGCTAAAGGACATTCAATAGAAAATACTTTAGAATCAATTATAAAAGCTTTAAAATTAGGCGTTGATGGTATTGAAATAGATGTGCATAGATGTGCATCTGGTCAACTTGTTGTATTTCATGATTTTACATTAGATAGAATGACTAATACTACTGGTGAAGTTTCAAAACACACACTTAATCAATTAAAAAAAGTAGTGGTTAAAGGTCATCGCCAAATCCCAACTCTGTCTGAAGTTTTGACTTTTATTGACAATAGGTGTTTATTAAATATTGAGTTAAAAGGTCACGATACTCCAAAAGAAGCAAGTAGATTAATTGAGTTTTTTGTAGAAAAAAAAGGTTGGGATTATAAGAATATCTTAGTTTCTAGTTTTCAAAAAGAGCATTTACAAACTGTTTTTGATATTAACAAAAATATACAATTGGGTGTACTTGTCGATGCTAATCTTGAAGAGGCTGTAAGATTTGCTAAGACAATTAATGCAGTTTCTATACATCCAGATTACACAATGTTAACCTTAGAGATTGTTGAGAATTTAAAAGAAGATTTTAAAGTATACACGTATAGAGTAAATAATTTAAAGCCTATTGAACGTATAAGTTCGTATGGTGTAGATGGTATCATTACAGATTATCCAGACAGATTATGATCCAAAAGGATGTCATCATAATTGGTGGAGGAGCTGCAGGGTTTTTCGCAGCCATTAATATTGCTGAACAAAATCCAAAATTAAAAGTCTCCATTTTAGAGCGTGGCAAAGAAGGTTTGCAAAAGGTTAAAGTATCTGGTGGTGGACGATGCAATGTCACGCATGCGGAATTTGTACCTTCAGAATTAGTACAGAATTATCCTCGTGGAGAAAAAGAATTATTAGGGCCTTTTCATCAATTTATGACTGGCGATACTATCGATTGGTTTGAAAAACGCGGAGTAGAACTCAAAATTGAAGACGATGGTCGTATGTTTCCAATTACAAATTCGTCACAAACCATTGTCGATTGTTTTTTAAACGAAGCAAAAAAGCATCAAGTTGAGGTGCTTTACAATCATTCAGTAAAATCAATCAATAAAGAAGAAAATCGGTGGAAACTTCAAACGTCTCAAGGAAATTTCTCAACTAAAAAACTACTCATTGCAACTGGCAGTAACTCGAAAATTTGGCATCTGCTTGAAAATTTAGGACACACTATTTCGCAACCTGTGCCTTCATTATTCACTTTCAATATAAAAGATGAACGTATTAAAGATATTCCTGGAGTAGTTGCTTTAAATGTCGAAGTCCAAGTTGTTGGAACAGATTTATGGAGCGAAGGACCATTACTAATTACACATGTTGGTATGAGTGCACCTTCAATTTTAAAACTCTCTGCTTTTGGAGCTATTGAGCTTGCAAAACGAAATTACAAATTTGAAATTGAAGTTAACTTTATTAGACATTCCTTTGAAGATTGTTTAGATGTATTGAAAGACTTAAAACATAAATTAGCTAAGAAAACCGTTTTTAAATCCACTCAATTTGAATTGCCTAAACGGTTATGGCATAAGATAGTTTTGGCTAGCGAAATGAATCAAGACACACGATGGGCAGATTTGAATAAAAATCAACTTGAAAATTTGACTGCACAATTAACTCAAGCTGTTTTTAAAGTTGATGGGAAAAGTACTTTTAAAGAAGAGTTTGTAACAGCTGGAGGTATTGATTTAAAGGAAATTAATTTTAAAACCTTTGGAAGTAAACTGCATAAAAACTTATATTTTGCAGGAGAAGTTATAAATGTAGATGCAGTTACTGGAGGATTTAACTTTCAGAATGCTTGGACAGGAGCTTTTATTGCAGCAAAATCAATTTCAGAATGAATACATATATAGTATTGCTAAAAGGAATAAATGTTGGAGGACATAAAAAAGTTCCAATGGCAGATTTGCGAGAATTACTTATTAAATCAGGTTTTGAAAATGTAAAAACCTATATACAAAGTGGTAATGTGATTTTGCAATCTTCAGAAAATAATTTGAGAAATATCGAAGACAAAATTAAGACGTCTATTTTAAAACATTTTGGATTTGAGGTGTCTGTACTCGTAAAAACAAGACAAGATTTAAAACGTGTTTTTAATGCCTCTCCTTTTTCAGAAGAGAAAAAACAGAAAAGCTATTTTATGATGTTGCATGAAGTACCTGACAATGAATTAGTGAAAATTGCATCAGAAAAAGTTTACGAAGGTGAAGAGTACGAAATCATTAAGGATTGTATTTATTTTTTCTGTGCTAAGGGTTATGGTCAAGCAAAATTTAATACTAATTTTTTTGAACGAAAACTACAAACATTTGCAACATCAAGAAACTATAACACAATGGTAAAGTTGTTATCTTTGTCAGCAGATTCATAAAATTCATGACAGAACGAGATTTTATTCCTAAAAAACAGTCTAAAACACTTGAAAGCGGAAAAGTAACTTGGTCATCACCAAGTAATATTGCTTTAGTAAAATATTGGGGAAAAAAGGATAACCAAATTCCTGCAAACCCATCAATAAGTTTTACGTTGGATGCTTGTAAAACAACAACAATTTTATCCTATTCTAGAAAAGAAGAACAAAATAATTTTTCTTTTGATGTGTTTTTAGATGGCGACAAAAAGGATGATTTTAAACCCAAAATTCAAGCGTTTTTTGAACGTGTTCATTTGTATTTACTATTCTTAAAAAACTATCATTTTGTAATACATACTAAAAACACCTTTCCACACAGTTCAGGAATTGCATCATCTGCTTCAGGAATGAGTGCCTTGTCACTTTGTTTAATGAGTATGGAAAGAGAATTAAACCCTAAAATGACTGATGAATACTTCAACCAAAAAGCATCATTTTTATCACGATTGGGTTCTGGCAGCGCATGCAGAAGTATTGAAGGCGATTTAATTGTTTGGGGAAAACATAAAGAACTTACAGGAAGTTCAGATTTGTTTGGTATAAAATATCCTTTTGAAGTTCATGAGAATTTTAAAAATTATCACGATACTATTCTTTTAGTTGATAAAGGCGAAAAACAAGTAAGTAGTACTGTTGGTCATAACTTAATGCATCAACATCCTTTTGCTCAGCTACGTTTTGCCCAAGCTCATGAAAATCTTTCGAGCTTAATATCTATTTTTAAAGATGGTGACTTGAAATCCTTTATAGAAATAGTTGAAAGCGAGGCTTTAACGCTACATGCCATGATGATGACAAGTATGCCTTATTTTATTTTAATGAAACCTAATACGCTTGAAATAATCAACAAAATATGGCAATTTAGGCAAGATACAGGTTTACATATTTGTTTCACTCTAGATGCTGGAGCAAACGTACATGTTTTATATCCTGAGAAGGAAGCTGAAGATATTTATGAATTCATTAAGACAGAGTTAGTTGCGTATTGTCAAAATGGTCACTATATTTGCGATAGAATTGGATTTGGTGCAAAACAATTACCGATTTAATAATTTATGAAAGGCCCACTTTTTTACTCGAAAATACTACTCTTCGGAGAGTATGGAATTATAAAAGATTCCAAAGGATTATCTATTCCTTATAATTTTTATAATGGTGCTTTAAAGAAGGATAAAAACCCGACTAAGGAAGCCGTAATTTCTAATAGAAACCTAAAGGCATTTGCTAATCATTTAGAAACTTTAGATACAAGTCTAGTTGCTTTTGATTTTACAGCATTAAAAACAGATGTCGATGCGGGAATGTATTTTGATTCTTCTATACCTCAAGGTTATGGAGTTGGGAGTAGTGGTGCTTTAGTGGCTGCTATTTATGATAAATATGCACAAGATAAAATCACGGTTTTAGAGAACCTAACACGCGAAAAGCTTTTAAAATTGAAAACAATTTTCTCTGGGATGGAATCATTTTTTCATGGAAAGTCTTCAGGTTTAGATCCTTTAAATAGTTATTTAAGTATTCCAATTTTAATCAATTCAAAAGACAATATTGAAGCTACTGGAATTCCTTCACAACAAAGTACTGGAAAAGGTGCTGTCTTTTTATTAGATAGTGGTATTATTGGTGAAACTGCGCCAATGGTTGGTATTTTTATGGAAAAGATGAAGCAAGATGGATTTCGTAGAATGCTTAAAAATCAATTCATAAAGCATACAGATGCTTGTGTAGATGATTTCTTAAAAGGTGATATAAAGTCACTTTTTGGGAATACAAAAAAATTGTCTAAAGTAGTATTGAATCACTTTAAACCAATGATTCCAAAACAGTTTCATGAACTTTGGGAAAGAGGTATTCAAACAAATGATTATTACTTAAAACTTTGTGGTTCTGGTGGAGGAGGCTATATTTTAGGTTTTACCGAAGATATAGATCGTGCACAAAAATCGTTGTCTGATTATAAATTAGAAGTGGTTTACAACTTCTAAAAATTACATCATGCTTTCTAGAAAACAAAAACATGTATTGCTAAAGTTCTTTAGCATGTTTTCTGTTGTTAGAGGTTATAACATTTTAGTTATTGTTATTGCGCAATATCTGACTTCCATTTATATTTTAGCACACGATATACCTGTAAAAAAGGTAGTTCTCGATTTGAATTTATTAATGATTGTATTGGCGTCTTCTGCGACGATTGCTGGAGGTTATATTATTAATAATTTTTACGATTCGGAAAAAGATTTAATCAATAGGCCACAAAAATCTATGTTGGACAGGTTGATAAGTCAAAACACCAAGCTGGTATTTTATTTTGTGCTGAATTTTATCGCAGTAATTATGGCAAGCTATGTGTCTTTTAGAGCTGTGATTTTCTTTTCTATTTATATTTTTGCCATTTGGTTTTATTCACACAAGCTTAAAAAATTACCAATTGTAGGGAACATTACTTCTGCAATACTTACCATAACACCATTTTTTGCGGTATTCATTTACTATAAAAATTTTGAAACGGTCATTTTTGTGCATGCGCTGTTTTTGTTTTTAATATTATCAATGCGCGAGCTCACAAAAGATTTGGAAAATATTATAGGAGACTTAGCATTAAATTATAAAACAATTCCTGTAGTCTACGGCGAAAAGACATCAAAAATCATGCTTACTATTTTAGCATTATTAACTTTAATCCCAGCTTATTTTTTGATTTTTAAATACAATATTGGTAGCATGAATTACTTCTTCTATCTCAGTATTGCATTACTCATTCTATTTACACTTTTATTACAAAAATCAAATGCTAAGTCGCAATATTTGATACTTCACAACAT
>Ga0075467_10001517_pt1 | contig 19145 bp, 16 predicted proteins | sample DEB08_DNA_9_FD_75067 | JGI IMG/M metagenome (GOLD analysis project Ga0075467, IMG submission 75067) | Aqueous microbial communities from the Delaware River and Bay under freshwater to marine salinity gradient to study organic matter... | ecosystem: Environmental > Aquatic > Marine > Coastal ... | reverse complement strand
CACAAAGGCAAAGGCCAGTGCGACGCCTGCCAGTGTAAAGGCCACTGGAAAGCCCAGCATCAACATCACAATAGTGACGCCGAACATGAGAATGTCTGGATGGGCCATCAGCCAATCAATCATGTCAGGTGTCCTCGCCCTGGATCAGGACGTTGATCGCCCGGATCAGGAACGAAACCGCAGCCAGCCCCAGAAGGACGCAAAAGGCCAGCAGACTGGTCTTGAGCAGCCAGACGTAAGGAATGCCTGAGATCTCCATTGACGTCTCGCGCGTTTTCCACGACCGCTGGACATACGGCAGCGACCGATCCCACATCAGCCACACGAAAGGCCCAAGCAGGAAAAGCGTGCCAAAAATGTCGATCACAGCTTTGCCCCGCCTTGACAGCATCGCGTAGAATATATCGACGCGCACATGCTCGTTCTCTTTCAAAGCCCAACCTGCCAGCCCGACAGCAAGGACCGCAAAACAGTACCCCACCGCCTCAAACAGCCACACATGCCCGATGCCAAAGACATAGCGCAGTGCGGCATTGGCAAAGACGAATATCACAAGCGGCAGCATCAGGCAGGCAAGGACCTTGCCCGAGGCGACGGTAATCCGGTCGATGAAATTGACGATGGCGATCATAAATGGGCCCCGGCCTCTTAGCGCAGTTCTGCCCTCCAAGCGGGCAGCACAAGCGCACCCGGACACAGGCCCGGATGCGCGCGTTGCAGGTCGCGGTCGCTTACGACTTGGTCATCTCGTATTGACGCGCCCGCGCCTTATAAAAGGGCACTTCTGAGGCGACCGAATATTCGACCGCGTTTTTCAGGTACTCCGCGTAGCTGGCGTAGACTTCTGCCGCCATGTCATCGACATCGCCCAGTTCCGCCACCGTTTCAGCGGACTTGACTGCCAGCGCATCAATCACATCCTGCGGATACTCGCGCACATCGACGTTGTGCTCGTTCTTGAGGGTCTGGAAGAAGTTGGCGTTGTTGTACGCCCAGGCCCCGCAGTTGACTGAATTGATCGCCTCAATGATACGCTGAACGATGGCTTGGTTCTTATCGCCCAACTCGTCCCAGACAGTGGCGTTTATGGCAATCTCACCGGCCGAATTCGGCTCCTGAAATCCCGGCGCATAATAATATTTGGCATGTTGGTAGAAGCCGGACACGGTATCAAGCCACGGGCCCTGCAATTCAGTCGCATCCAGTGCGCCTGATTGCAGCGCGGGGAAAACCTCTTGGGCGGGGATCAAAACGGCGTTGGCACCCACGCGGCGCATCACTTCGCCGCCAAGGCCCGGAATACGCATGGTGATGCCGCGCAGGTCCTCTAGGCTGTTGATTTCCTTGTTGAACCATCCGCCCATCTGAATGCCAGTCTGGCCACAGGTAAAGGGGACCACGCCCACAAGATCGCGGAATGCCTTGTGCTGCAGGTCCTGCCCGCCGCCGTGATACATCCACGCCATGTGCTCCAGCGCGGTCAGACCAAACGGTATTTGCGAGAAAAACGCAGCTGGTTGCCAACTGCCTGTCAGATAAACCGGGGTGGAGTGCAGACAGTCCGCTGCGCCTGAGCCTACCGCATCATAGACCTCGAATGAGGCGACAAGTTCACCTGCGGCGGCGACATCGACGGTGAGCGCCCCATCGGTCATCTGTTCAAGATATTCAGAGAACTGATAGGCCATGGATGCAAGGCCCGGGAAGTTATGTGGCCATGACATGACCATCTGAAGTTTGCGATTCCCTTGTGCATAGGCCGGTGCGGCAAGCGCGGCAGGGGCCGCGACGGCACCCGTTTTCAAAAATGTACGGCGATTCAAAGTCATGCTGTTCCTCCCAATTGGCAGCGTTTTGCGGAGAATATTCCGCGTTGCGTCACCGCACTGCCTTTTCTTGTAAGACTTGATTAATGCGTGCGGCGTCTGAGTTGCTTTACCGACGACTGTGTGGCGAAAGTGGGCTTCAGTCAACCAAACGATTGCTTGGTAAAAAGCTTTTTCTTCCGTCTGTTCTGGTGATCCTCCTGTTCCTTTTCGGGATGGCGATGTCAGCCGCCGATATTCTCGCGTTTCACTTCGATGCCCGCGCGCGCGCGGTCCCAGGTATCGGCCGTCACGCCAGCATCGCGCAGGATGTGTTTTTGCACCTTTTGCGTGGGTGTTTTGGGCAGGTCGTCAACGATGCGAATGTAATGGGGCAGCATGAAATGGGCCATACGGTCGCGCAGATAATCAAAAAGCGATTTGGGATCGATCACGCAGCCTTTTACGGGCACGACAACGATCAGCACCTCGTCCTCGTTGTGCGCACTTGGTACCGGAACGGCGGCGGACTCTGCCACGTCAGGGTGTGCGTTCACCTCGGCTTCGACTTCAAAAGAAGAAATGTTCTCACCTCGCCTGCGAATGGCGTCCTTGATCCGGTCGACGAAATAGAAATACCCCTGTTCGTCATACCGAAAGGCGTCGCCGGTATGGAACCAGCCGTTCCGCCATGCCTCGGCTGTGGCTTCGGGGTTCTTGTAATACCCGTGGTTCTGGCCCCAGACCGTGTCGGTGCGCACGATCAACTCGCCTGCAGCACCCGGCGCCACCTCACAGTCGTTTTCGTCCACAACCCGCGCGTCCACCCCGTCGCGCAGTACGCCGCAAGTGCCTGCCTCGGGCGGATAGGGTTGCGACACCATCGGGGATGAGATTTCAGTCATGTTGAACGTGGTCCGCAGGGTGATCCCATGGCGTTTGCCCAACCGGCGGGCATCATCGTTCCACGGCACACAGATGGCCTTTCGCAAGGTGTGGTCCTGATCATCGGGGCTTTCGGGCAGTTTGTTCAGGAAGGTGATGATCGCCCCCAGCAGCAGCGAATTGGTGATCCTTTCCTGACGTATGGTGTCCCAGAACTTGTCTGTCTTGAAATGCGTATCCAGATGGCACGAGCTGCCGGTCCCAAGTGCGATGTTGAAATAAACCGTCCCGCCGACATGAAACAGCGGCAAATTGGCAAGGGTATGATCGGTATCGTCGATATAATCATGCGCGACCGGACCCATTGCATGGCCCTGTATATAAGAGGACAACACCGCCTTGGACGGGCCCGTCGTGCCGGAGGTAAAGATGATGTATTGCGTGTCCCATGGCTGCACTGGCTGAGGGATGCCGCCGAGGCCCGCGTCGGCCCGAAGCGCGTCAGCCCCGTGACAGGTTAACCCATCAAGCTGGCCTGTCCCGTGCGTGACGATCACGTCCGTCAGCGCGCCACAATCAATCGTTTCCAGCCTGTCCAGAAGATCGGCGTGGCAGATCATCAACCGCGCATCCGACAGCTTGACCACATGTTCCAGCAGCTTGCCTTTGTAGGCGATATTCACCGGCACATAGACAGCGCCGAGATAGTTCAACCCAAACCATACCAGCAGTGCCTGGCGGTTGTTGGGCTGCCATGACAGTACGTGATCGCCCTTCTTCACGCCCAAGGCCTGCAGGGCCGCTGCCGCGCGGCGGGTTTCATCCAGCGTCTCGGACCAACTCCAACGCGCGCCACCGTCAAAGCTGACAAACAGATCATCGGGTTTGCGCGCCGCCCAATGTTCCAGCTGATAGGCCAGAACGCAGTCTTCGGCTGCCGGGATGCGTTTGTCATAAACCATGGTTTCTGTCCTTTCGTCCTAGGTCACGCTCAGAGTATCTGATGCACCCTGTAGGTCACCCCTCCGGGGCGATCCCGGCCGATGCCGACCGACACAATGCCGCCCAGCCAGCTGTATTTTTCGGATGCGGTTTCAAAGTACGGAGTGGTCCGGAAATAGTATTCGTCCGCCTGCACGGGCTGTCCGCTGGCAATCCGGCGCATGACGTCGCGCGATCCATGCCGCGCACCGCGATAGGTGCTGTAGATCAGCGCCCCATCATCCGTTTCCAGCGTGATGCGCACATCAAGCTGAAAAACATGATCGGGGCGTTGGATCACCCAATCCCCGCCACCGGGCAGCACGCGACCCTTGAGGCGGGGGCCTTCGAACTGGCCGTCGGTAACGTAGGCGATAAAGCGTTTGCCGGCCGGCGTAGCCCCGAACGCCGTGGCCGGGGCCACCTGCAGGGTCATTTCAAACAAAAGCTCTGATGACAGTTCGGGGATTTCGCCGTTGGGCATGCGCGTCTCCTCAATTCAGCACCGGTTTCAAAGCAGCTCAACGATGGTGACGTTCGCCAGACCGCCGCCCTCGCACATGGTTTGCAGCCCGTAACGCTTGCCCCGATCCTTGAGTGCATGCACAAGGGTCGTCATGAGTTTGGCGCCGGACCCGCCAAGGGGATGACCCAATGAAATTGCCCCGCCGTTGACGTTCAGCCTGTCGGGATCAGCGCCCGTGCCTTTGACCCAAGCCATCGGGACGGATGCGAAGGCTTCATTCACCTCAAACAGATCGATCTCATCTATCTTCATCCCGGCCAATTTCAGCGCCCGCGCGGTCGCTGCGATGGGTGTCTCCAACATCACCACCGGATCCCCCCCCGTGACAGAGAGGTGATGGATGCGTGCCAGCGGCGCGACCCCCAACGCCTTGAGCCCGCGTTCATTCACGACCATCACCCCTGCGGCACCGTCGCAAATCTGGCTGGCCGAGGCGGCGGTCAGCCGACCTCCTTCGGTCAGCAGGCGCACCTGCGACATCGCCTCAAGCGAGGCATCATAGCGGATGCCCTCGTCCTTTGCCGCGCTGTCGCCGGGGACAGTGCCGTCGTGCAGACGCTTCTCCACCGCGACGATCTCAGCCTCGAACCGACCCGCTTCGGTTGCGGCGCGGGACTTCTGGTGGCTCTCAAGGGAAAACTGATCCATCTCTTCGCGGCCCAGCTCCCATTTGCGAGCGATTTCCTCGGCCCCGGTGAACTGGCTAAAGAACACGTCCGGATAGCGCGCTTCCATTGCGGGGCTTTTATAAAAACCCAGTCCCGCCTTTTGCGGCAGGTCCATCGGCGTTCCGATGGGCACCCGCGACATGCTCTCCACGCCGGATGCGATCACCATGTCCATCGTGCCCGACATGACGGCCTGCGCTGCAAAATGGATGGCCTGCTGAGACGATCCGCATTGACGGTCGACAGAGGTGGCAGGCACCGTTTCGGGCAGGCTGGAGGCAAGCACGGCATTGCGTGCGATATTGGTGGATTGTTCGCCGATCTGCGACACACATCCCATGATGACGTCGTCGATTCGGGCAGGGTCGGCCCCGGTGCGGCGCAGCAGTTCGTCAATCACTTGTGCGGCAAGATCGGCAGGGTGCCATCCGGACAACTGGCCGCTTTTGCGGCCTCCGGCGGTTCGGGTTGCGGCAACGATATAAGCCTCGGACATGGAATTTCCTTTCTTGCGTGTGATCAGGAGGTGAGGATGGCCACGACCTGTCCGGTATTGACGGTGTCGCCTTGTGCCACTTTGATTTCTGTAATCGTCCCGGCAGCGGGTGCGCAGACGGGAATTTCCATCTTCATGGATTCCACCATGATGATTGGATCGTCCTCGGCCACCCGTTCGCCGACGTCGACGGGGATAGACCACACCGTTCCAGTCACTTCTGATTCAATCTGGGTCGTTTTCATTGTCTTATCCTTGGCGAAAGAGTTTTAGATGGGCGAAATTGGCCTGTGACGAGGCGGCGCGGGATTGATGCGCCGTGCCGGGCAATTGGCAAAAGTTTCAATTAGAATGCGCCGCGTGTCGCGCGGGTCAATCACATCATCGATTCCAAAACCGCTGGCAGCATCGAGCGCACTGGTCTGAGCCTTGATGTTTGCGATCAGTTCGGCCCGTTTGGCTTGCGGATCCGATGCCGCCTCATATTGCTTGCGATAGGCAACATCGACGGCCCCTTCGATGGACATGGCGCAAATCTCGGCGGTGGGCCAGGCCAGTGCGATATTGGCATCAAACGCGCGCCCCCCGCCCATTGCGTAATACCCGCCACCATACCCCTTGCGCAGCACAACCGAGGCCAGCGGCACCGTGGCGATCCCCATCTCGAAAAACAGCCGCCCACTGCGCCGTCCCAACCCGGTATCCTCTGCCGCAGGACCGATGGAAATGCCGGGGATGTCGATCAGCGAAACCAGCGGCAGTCCGAAAGCATCGCACATCGCGATGAAATGTGCGGCTTTCTCGCAGGCGGGAACATCCAGAATGCCGCCCTTGCGCATCGGCTGATTGGCAAAGATGCCCACGGGGCGTCCGTTCAACCGCGCAAAGGCCGTGATCATATTGCGCGCGTATCCGGGTTTCAGCTCAAACACACTGTCTTTGTCCGCGATGGTGTCGATGACCTTTTTCATATTGTAGACCCGGCGGCTGTCGGCGGGCACAACCTCCAGCAACGCGTCATCGCGCCTGCCAATGGGGTCGTCGCAAGGCACGACAGGCGGCGCTTCGCTCGCGTTCTGGGGCAGGTAGGACAGAAACGTGCGGATCGCTTGCATGCACTCTTCCTCGCTGTCCACGGCCAGATCGGCGATGCCTTGCTGGTCGGCTTGCCGCTCAGCGCCGCCAAGGTCTTCCTTGGTGATTTCGCCGGCGGTGCCTGCCTTGACCAGCGCAGGCCCGGCGATCCCCATGGTTGATTGGCCGCGCACCATCACTACGAAATCGCACAATGCCGCGTAGGCGGTGGGCCCGGCAAAGCCCTGACCCATGATCGCCGTCACCATTGGCACCCAGCCCGATAGTGTCGCCAGTTCGCGAAATACCGGCGACGCGGCGGCGAAATGGGCGGCGTTCATGCCGTCCTGAATGCGGTGTCCGCCCCCCTCCAGCAGCATGACCATCGGCTGTCCGCGTTCGCGGCTGAACTTGACCAGACGTCCGCATTTGGAATCCGCAACCGCCCCGATGGAGCCGCCCAACACGGTAAAATCCTGCGCCAGAATATTCACGGGCTTTTGGTCGATTAGTCCGGTGCCTGTGACTGCCCCGTCCGCAGGGGCGATCAGATCCCGGCTCAGATCATGGCCGCGGTCGGGTTCCACCAGTCCGCCGATTTCGCGAAAACTGTCATCGTCGCACAGCATGTCGAGCCGTTCGCGCGCGGTTGCCATGTCCATCGCGCGGCGCTTGGCCACCGCTTCGGGGCGGGCCGCGTCGCCGAGCGCGTATTTTGCGGCATCCAGTGCTGCAAGTTTGTCTGCCACGGTTTCCGCAGCGTTTGCGGCGTCTGTCTGGCGGTCATCGCGTGAGGTCATTGTGCGCTCACCTCTATGTTCAACAATCTTTCCCCGGCGCTGACCTGAGCGCCGACGGTCGCCGCCACGTCCTGCACCACACCATCCACCTGTGCGCGTATCTCGTGTTGCATCTTCATGGCCTCGATCACGGCAAGTATGTCACCACGTGCCACCATCGCGCCAGCCGCTACTGCAACTTCCAACACCAGTCCCGGCATCGGGGAGGTGATCTCGCCGCTCCCTGCCGCATCGAGGTGTGCGACGGGCACCGCGATGCTGTTCTGGAACGCGTGCACGATGCCGTCGCACGACAGTGTCAACGCGCCCGGAGCGTCCCATAGATACCCCACTTCGGTGCGGCTGCCCGCAACCCTCAGCAGTGCGCGGGTGGGGCCTCGATCAAGCACCTCGATTTCGGTGGAAGCGTCATCACCCGTCACCAGGAACCGGCCATTGCGTTGTGGCGTTATGACCAGATCCTGAACCACATCCCCACAAACCATCACATAGCGGGTGGCAAGGGGGCCACCGCTGCCCCAGTCCAGAAGTTCCGCAGGCACCCCGATGCTGCGCGTGTGAGACGCATCGCGCTCGCACCGGTACAGCAATGCTGCCGCACAGGCCGCGTCGGTAAACCCTGCCACGGGGTCTGCCAGATCGGATTTGTCAAATGTCTCTTCGATGAAGGCGGTTGTGGCCGCGCCCTCGATGAAACGCGGGGCTTGCAGCACGTCCACGAGGAAACGCTTGTTGGTGGTCAACCCGAAAACAAGGCTGTCTTTCAACGCCCCCACCAGCCTGCGCCGCGCAGTCTCGCGCGTGGGTCCCCATGCAATGACCTTGCCGATCATCGGGTCGTAAAAGGGCGACACCTCTTGTCCTGTCTCGGCCGCGACATCATAGCGCACCCCCTCGGCGGGTGCTGGATCCCACAGCGAGATGCGCCCGGTTCTGGGCATGAACGATGTCGCGGGATCCTCGGCGTAAAGCCGCGCTTCGATGGCATGTCCATCGAGCTTCAGATCGTCTTGCGCAAGAGGCAAGGGATGTCCTTCGGCCACCTGCAACTGTAGTGCGACCAGATCAAGCCCGGTGATCATCTCGGTCACCGGGTGTTCCACCTGCAGGCGCGTGTTCATCTCGAGAAAATAGAATGCGCCCTGATCGTCGAGCAGAAATTCCACCGTGCCCACACCGCGATACCCGATGGTGCGGGCCGCCTCCACGGCGGCACTGCCCATGGCATCTCGCAAATCCGGGGTCATGACAGGGCAGGGCGCTTCTTCGATTACCTTTTGGTGCCGACGCTGCACAGAGCAATCGCGTTCGCCAAGGTGGACCGTGTTGCCGAACGCGTCGGCAAGGACCTGCACTTCAACGTGGCGCGGCCGCAGAATGGCTTTTTCAAGGATCAACTCGCCTGACCCAAAGGCGTTCTGCGCCTCTGAGCGGGCTGCTTCCAACGCTTTGGGCAAGGTATCGGCCTTCTTGACCAGCCGCATGCCCCGGCCACCGCCGCCAGCCGCCGCCTTGACCATCAAGGGGTACCCAATGGTCTGCGCCGCCGTAATCAGCGCTTGAGGGGTCTGATCCTTGCCCTCGTAGCCCGGCACGCAAGGCACGCCCGCTTTGATCATTCTGCGTTTGGCTTCGGCCTTGTTGCCCATCAGGGCGATGGCGTCTGGTTCGGGGCCGATAAAGACCAACCCAGCCTTTTTGCAGCTTGCCGCAAAGTCCGCGTTCTCCGACAAAAAGCCATAGCCGGGATGGATCGCGTCCGCCCCCAGATCCCGCGCGGCCCTCAGGATCGCCTCCGCCGAGAGATAGCTTTGCCCCGCAGGTGCCGGCCCAATGCAGGCGGCATCATCGGCCGCGCGCACGTGCGGGGCGGCGGCATCGGCCTCGGAATAGACCGCAAGCGTGCGATACCCCATGGCGCGGGCGGTGCGCAGCACGCGCAGGGCGATTTCTCCGCGATTTGCGACCAGAACGCTTGCGAAGGGCGTCATTGGGAGACCTCCCGTGCCCAGCTGGGCGGGCGTTTTTCGAAAAAGGCGGCGATCCCTTCGCGGCCTTCTTCAGACAGAATACATTTTGCAAATGCGCGGGCTGCACGGTCGATCTGCGCCTCGGCGTTGTCGTCGTCCAGCAGCACAGATTTGGTCGCGGCGACGGCACCGGGGGCGCAGCGTCGCAGCTGAAGTTGTATTTTTTGGGCCTCGGTATCGAGTGCCGCGGCATCCTCGACGACAGTTGAGACCAGACCCAGACGCTGCGCCTCGATCGCATCAAAGCGAGGTGCCGTCAGCATCAGCGCTCGGGCAACCGACAATCCGGTACGAGACCGGACGTAAGGCGCGATTTGCGCCGGTGGAATGCCGAGCGTGGTCTCTGTCAGCGCAAACTTTGCATCCCGCGTCGCAACCGAGATATCGCAGGCGCACATCAGGCCCAGCCCTCCGGCCATCGCGGCCCCTTCGACCAGGGCGACAGTCAATTGGGGCATGGTGTTGAGACTATGAAACAGGTGCCCGGCAGCGCGGCTGGCAGCTTCAATCTCTGCGCGGTCCGGGGTGGCCGACTGGAAATCGGCCCTGAACTCGGCCAGATCACCCCCCGCGCAGAATGTCCCGTCAGTGCCGCGCAAAATGATCCCGCGCAAAGAGGCGTCGGAGCGTGCCAGCATGAGGATCTTTGTCAATTCTGCGGTCATCTGCCGCGACATTGCGTTGCGCTGGGCGGGGCGGTTGAGGCAGATCGTCAGCCAGCCATCCTCGCCATCTACGCTAAGGGTTTCGGTCTGTGGCCATTGCTGCATCTTCTGTTCCTTCACATCCGGGCCACGCCGAAGCTGTTCGGCTTTACGGTGCGGCGCCGTGCCTCGGCGCAGGTCTCCAGCGCAAAACCCAGCACGCGGCGGGTGTCGCGTGGGTCGATGATGCCCTGATCCAGCATTTTGCCTGAGGTATGGAACGCATCCGACTGGCCATCAAAATGCGCGGTCAGCCGCTCTTTCTGCGCGTTCAAGGCAGCTTCGTCCACCGGCGTGCCACGTCGCGCCGCACTGCTGCGTGCAACGTGATCCATTGTCAGCGCCGCTTGTTGCCCCCCCATGACGCCAGTCGTGGCATTGGGCCATGAAAACAGGAAATCGGGCGCAAATCCGACACCCGACATGCCGTAATTGCCCGCCCCGAAACTTGCCCCAATATATAGCGTGATCCGGGGCACCCGAAGATTGGCAACGGCCTGTATCATCTTGGCCCCGTGTTTGATCATGCCTGCGCGCTCATACGCGCGGCCCACCATGTAACCGGTTGTATTGCTGAGAAAGATCACCGGCATATCCGCCTGATCACACAGCTGAAAGAACTGGGCGGCCTTTGCGGCACCCGCCGGATCAATCGGGCCGTTGTTGCCGACGATTGCGCAGGCGCGGCCATAGATCGCGGTCTGAACGCAGATCGTGGACGCCCCATAGCGCGGCTTGAAGTCTTCAAAGACCGACCCGTCCACCACCCGTGCGATGACTTCGCGCACGTCATAGGTTTTGCGGTAGTCCACTGGTACCAGCCCGGCGATGTTGTCCGGATCGCAAAGCGGGGCGGCAAAGGCGCGCGTGGCATCAGGCGCACAGTTCTTGTTCCAGTCCAACCGCTTGACCAGATCGCGTGTGATCAGCAAGGCGTGGGCGTCATCCTCGGCGCTATACTCGACAAGGCCCGAAACGGTGGCGTGCATCTCGGTGCCTGCAAGCTCTTCCTCGTCCGTCTCCTCTCCGGTGGCCGCGCGCACCAAGGCGGCCGCTGCCAGAGACGCCCGTCCCCGCCCCTTGACCGAGATCACGTAGTCGCTCAACCCCGGCATATAGGCCCCGCCGGCTGTTGCGGGCCCGTGCAGTACGGCGATTGTAGGAATGCCCGCCGCACTCAGGTTGGCAAGCTTGCAGAATATCCGCCCCGCATACGCCCAGCTTTCGACGGCGTATTGCATCAGATCCGCGCCCGCGCTTTCAACCAGATGCACGAATGGCAGCTTGTATTTCATCGAGATGTCGAGACAGGCCTGTATCTTGTCGCTGGTCTTGGCCACGGCTGACCCTGCCGCGATGCCGCTGTCGTCCACAAAGATCACGCAGCGCGTGCCGTTGATAAATCCGATCCCGGACAGTGCACTGGCACCGGGGACAGATGTTTCGCGATCGTCGGTGTCCAGCAGGTAGTTGGCCAGCGCATAAAGCTCCAGAAACGGCATGCCGGGATCAAGCAGCCGGTGCAGGCGTTCGCGGGGCGTAAGTTGTCCGCGTTCGTCGAACCGCGGGCGACGGCGCTCTGACAGGGCTGCGGCGCGCTCTTTGATCTGTTGCAACTCATCCAGAAGGCCGAGCATGTCTTGACGGTTGCGCGCAAACGCGTCGCTGGTGGTGTCGAGGGTGGAGGCATAGGGGCTCATGACAGACGCTCGATCAGGTTTTGGGGGACGGTGATGGGGGTCTGTAACAGCACTTGTGCAAACCCTTTGCCCAATGCGTCATTGCGCAGGCTGGCCACGCCGCCGCCGCCCAAAGTACGGGTAAGCACGAAGTTGATCGCTCCGGGACCGGGCAGGAAATAGCGGGCCACGTCGCCGTCGAGAACATGGGCGAAACGGGCGGCCACGCCTGCTTCTGTCAACTGCGCCCAGAGATAGGGCAGGGCATCCGGGTGGCGTGCAATGATACCGATATTTGCGGTGTCGCCCTTGTCACCGCTGCGACCCCAGGCGAGCTGCTCCAGTGCCACGGTCACAGGTTCACTGGGCGCGGCAGGCTCTGGTGGGGGCGAAGGCCGGGATAGGTTTGCAGGCTCAAATGGCGTGCCAGAAGCGACAGGGGCCGCCATGCGTTCTCCGTCAAGTTCGATCTTCAAAGGCACCTTGTCTTTGGCCATCAGGAACGAGAACAGTCGTACCAGTGGTGAGGGGCGGGCGCGGGTACCAAAGAACCCCGACAGGCCCGGTGGCGCGGACAGGCCCATGCCGGACGCCGCACGCAAAAAGATGTCGAGCCCGGCCTTGTCTGGGTGCCGTGCTGCGTATTTGACCACGACCTCTTGTGCGGCCTGCGCCATCGCGGCATCGCCCATCTGGCTCCCACCGCCGAGGACTTCCACGCTTGTTTCCGTGAAATCGGCAAGGTTGGCAGCGCGAAGGTCCATCCGGGCGCGTGAAAACACGGCGTCACAAAAGGCTTGCGCCTTGGCCGCCGTGTGGCTGCCGTAGAACGTGGTGGTGGTGCCCGCGCGCCAGCCATCCAGATAGGTGGCCGATACTTTGTAGTTGTCTGTGGCGGCGGAGCCCCGCGCGCCAGTCAGACGCACGACATTCTCGGCCACTGCGTGCACCTTCACCTCAGAAAAGTCGCAGACCACATCCGCCACGATGTAGGCCTGCGGGTCGCCGATTTCATACAGCATCTGTTCTGCGACGGTCCCGATGGATACCAGCCCGCCAGTGCCTTCGGGCTTGCTGATCTCGGCCTCGCCGTCGGCATTCAGGGTGCAGATGGGATATCCGATGGTATCGAGGCTGGATGCGACTGATGCCCAGTCGGTGAAATTGCCGCCGGTCGCCTGCGTGCCACATTCAAGGATATGGCCGGCCAATGTGCCCGCGGCCAGCAGGTCGTGATCTTCCGGCTTCCAGCCAAAGGCATGAATGCAAGCGCCCAGCGTGACCGCGCTGTCGACGCAGCGGCCCGTAATGACGATATCCGCCCCCGCATCCAAAGCCTGCGCGATGGGGAAAGCCCCAAGGTAGGCGTTGACCGAAAACAACCTGTCTGCGGCGGGAAACGGCTCTGCGGTGAACATCTCGGTCGGGTTGAGGTCGGTGGCGCGGTCCATCAGATCGTCACCGTGCACGACAGCCACGGATAAATCCAACTCCATCTCAGCTATCATCGCCCGCACGGCATCCGCGCAGGCCTGCGGGTTCACACCGCCTGCATTGGCCACAACCCTGACCCGCTGGTGCGCGATTTCAGGCAGGTTCTGACGCAGGACAACATCGACAAAGTCCTTGGCATAACCCGCGCGGGCATCCTTTGAGCGGGCGCGAGCAAGGATCGACATGGTCACTTCTGCCAGATAGTCGAAGACAAGAAAATCGAGGTTCTGTGCCGCCAATAGCTGCGCCGTGGCTGTGGGGCTATCCCCCCAATACCCGCTCGCACCGCCAATTCTGATCTGCGATCTGCGCATTACCTGGCCGTGTCCCCCTCGGTGTGGTGTTGCGTCCTTGAGGCAATGAAAGCATACTCATTATAAATGAATCAAGCTCATTTTTGGGAATGGCAAGATGCAGGCAGTCGAATCCAAGACCCGGCGGCAGAAAGTCGAGGAGAAGGAGCGCACCATTCTCGCGGCCACCCGGCAAGTCTTTCGGGATGGTGACAAGGAGGGTGGCAAAGACGTCAAGATCGCCGCAATCGCCCGTGAGGCAAACCTCGCGGAGGGCACTGTATATCTGTACTTTAAGAACAAGCAGGCTCTGTTGATGGCCGCGGTCAGTGATTTTTACGATGAGCTGACCCGCGACGCGCAGGCCGCCGTGGCAGTGCAGTGCGACACCGGTACGAAATTGGCCAAACTCGCGCAACTACACTTTGAACGGGTGCTGGACGAATGGCCGCTGATCACCGAGGCCATGAGCCCATATCTGCCCTCACCGCAGTATCGCGAAACCGAGGCGTTCGCATTGAACCGACGATATGTCGAAGTCTTCGACCTTGTGGTCCGTGACGGGATCAAGCGCGGCGATATTCGCAACGATTTGTCAATTCCGGCCATCCGCAATGCGTTCTATGGCGGGCTGGAACATTGCGCCCGCAGTGCGCGGCTGCGCCTGATGCGATTGGATGCGATTGCAGAAGTGGATGATTTCCTGACGATCTTCACCGTTGGGATCATGGACAGGCCTCCCGCGTGCGCGGGAGAGGGCGCGCTTGATGGCGCCGCTTTGGTCCAGCAGCTGGAGCGCGTCATCGAGGGTGTAAAACAGCAAATGGACCGCGACGCTACCTGACTGCAGAGAACTTAAAACCAGAGGGCAAAAGACAATGGATATCAACGGACAGGCCGCAATTGTCACGGGTGGCGCTTCGGGGCTGGGTGGTGCGACGGTCGATATGCTGGCCGAGGCCGGTGCAAAGGTCACGATTTTCGATATGAACGCAGATCTGGGCGAGGCAAAGGCCAGCAAAGCAGGTGGCGCGTTCGTGCAGGTGGATGTCACCAACGGGGGCAATGTTGAAGACGCCATTGCAACTGCTGAGCGGCTGCATGGCACCGCGCGCATTTTGGTGAATTGTGCGGGCATCGGTCCGCCCGCCAAGGTGGTTGACCGCGACGGGATCGCCGCGTCACTGGACGCGTTCAATGCGGTCGTCAACGTCAACCTGTCGGGCACATTCAACGTGCTGTCGAAATTCGCCGCAGCCCTGCACAAGGCCGAGCCAATAGGCGATACGCGCGGCGTAATTGTAAATACCGCCTCCGTTGCAGCATATGACGGTCAAATAGGGCAGGCGGCCTATGCGGCGTCCAAGGGCGGGGTTGTAGGCATGACGCTGCCGGTCGCGCGCGAACTGGCGCGTTATGGCATCCGAGTGATGACGATCGCGCCGGGGTTGTTCCTGACGCCACTGCTTGAGACGTTATCTGAAGAAATTCGCGCCTCTTTGGGCGCGCAGGTGCCGTTTCCCAGCCGCCTTGGCGATCCGTCGGAATTCGCGCAGATGGTGGGTGCGATCATTGCCAACCCGATGTTGAATGGCGAAACCATTCGTCTGGATGGCGCAATCCGGATGGCCCCGAAGTGAGTTCTGAAAACTGGAAGCCGGGTCTTGAGAAGCGGTCTAATGCAAAAGTGGTTACCCTTGGTCAGATGTCAGGCTGAAAGGGACATCGCCCAGCCAGACCGGCGAATTTGCCAAATCGATAAAACGCTTTTCATCCGCGAGCAATTCACGCCCGGCAGCCCGTCCTTCGGCGCTGGTCATGGCCGTGTCCAGATCCTCGCGCGAGGCCCAGATCATTTCCGCAACCCCGTCGTAGGCGGGTGGGGCGCCGCGCACATCGGCAAGTGCGGTGCCCATTGGATCATCGATTGTATGGATCTGATTGTAAGCGACGAACCCCAAGACCGCGCGGTGTTTTTCCACAATAGGCCCATGCGTCTCGCGCCAGTAGGTCTGGAATTCTGCACGCGAAAGTTGAGGCTTTCGGCGCAGGCAAAACGTCAGTTTGATCATGGGTTCCGTTCCTTTTTTCTGATCCGATTGTGGACTTTAACAGCCAATGCTTGACACATCTAGCATAACAAGTGATCGTTAGGTTAAATCATGTTCCTGATCTTGATTTTCTTGCAATGCCGTTGGTCCATGACGGTGTAATTCGAGACTGGGAGCGGGAAGTCAGCGCCGCGATCTGGGCTGTTTATCTGTATTGTTTGGCAACTGGGGATGTTGACGTTTGTGAGGCTGCTTACTTTTATTTCCGTTGGCCGAGATGCTGAAAATGACCCTGTTGGACGTGCAATCGAACGTACGTTTTACAGTACGGGACACGTGTCGGCATGACCGAGGCGAGTGGACCGCAATCGTTCATGCGATCAAAAGACAGCCTCCTGTCGCAGGAAGTGATTGTCATGTTAGTCACGCTGTTTTTATGCGTCATTTTCGCGGTGACCCTTCCGGGATTTGCGACACTCGGCAACCTTCTGACCATGAGCAACAGTGTCGCGATCCTTGGTATGCTGAGCCTTGGAATGGGCGTTGTGGTGATTGGCCGGGGGCTTGATCTGTCGCAGATCACGGCGATGGCGGTCAGCGCAGCCATTGTGTGCCAGATGATCGGGTCCGGGTATCCGATACTTGTGGCTTTGCTGGCCGGACTGGCCGTGGCATTGGCGATCGGGATTGCAAACGGCCTGATCATCGCGTTCATCGAGATCCCCGCACTTTTCACGACATTGGCCAGCGGTTTACTGGTCTACGGCATTGCGCGGATTACCGTTCTTGATGGGTTCATCAGCTATATTCCCAATGGGAACGATGCGTTTCTATACCTTGGGCAAGGGCGCCTGTTCGGCATTCCATTCCCGGTGATTGTATTCATCATTCTGGCAGTTTTGGTGCATTTCATGCTGTCGCGCACCAGCGTCGGGCGATTCATTTACGCACATGGGGACAACGCGGACACCGCGCGGCTGTCCGGGATCCCAGTACGGCCGCTTACCGTTTTCGAGTACTGCGTCAGCGCGGTCATCGGCTTTTTGGCGGGACTTGTCATGGCCGCAATGAATGCCAGCATGAATACGCAGGTGATCAATTCAACGCTGATTTTCGATGTCATTTTGGTGGTGGTGCTGGGCGGGATCTCCTTGGTTGGCGGGCGCGGCAGCGTCTGGAGCGTCGTTGTCGGGGCCGCGCTGATCGGCACGCTGCTGAACGGGATGATCATCATGAACCTCGACAGTAATTTGCAAAGCATCATCAAAGGGTTGGTGTTGTTGTGTGCGATCCTGCTCGACAACTTCCTGCACCCCAGAAACGAAGAAACCGCACGGCAAGGTGACTGAGCGGACAACACGAAGGCCAAATGGCCGATTGAAAAACACGGAGGAGAAACGAATGACCAAGAAAAATGTAATGTCCCGACTGATAAAGAGTATTCCCGCAGTCGCAGCACTTGTTGTTGCAGGTGGTTTTGCTGCTGACGCGCAGCAACTAGCGGGCGGTAAGAGCTCGGCTGAATTGCGCGAGCTGGTCGATTCAAAACTGGCGGGCAAGACTGTGGCGTGGATGCCCACAACTCTTGGTTTTCCGCTGACGGACATGTGGACCCACGTCATGCAGCAAGAAGCGGAGCAGATGGGTATGACACTGGACGTGCGTGATCCGGGCTGGAACCCCGATACCATGGTGCAAATCGTCAACTCGCTGATCGCTGACAAGCCTGATGTCATGATCGTGCATAACTTCAATGTCCAGCTGCTGGCCAAGCAACTGAAGAAGGCGGAAGAAGCCGGGATTCACGTCGTTCAGGTCAACATGGTCTCGAACTACAAGACAGGTGCCTATGTCGGTGCGGATTGGGGTCAGATCGGCCGTCTGGTCGGTGAAGACGTCGTGCAGGCTTGCGGTGCGAACAGCGGTTCATCCGGCAAGGTTGCCGTGGTGCAGGGGGATCTGACCTCGGCTGCGAGCATCGAACAACTTGCCGGCTTCAAAGAGGCACTTGCTGCGGACCCGTCGATCAATATGGTGTCTGAACAGGACGCGGCATGGGATGCCAGCAAGGCCAACACCATTACCGCCACGGTGCTGCAACAACATCCTGATCTGTGTGCGACGTTCGGGTTCTGGGGCACCATGCAAAACGGTGCGGCACAGGCCGTGAAGGCGGCGGGCAAGACCGATCAGGTCAAAGTCTACGCATCGGGCGAGGGCAACCGTCAGGACTGCACCAATGTTGACGACGGGTTGTTCTACAAGTTCCTGAACTACAGCGCGCCCAAGCAGGGCGAAGCCATCATGTCCGCCGTCAGCTTTATGCTGCAATCGGGCCTTGCGCCGACCGACATTCGCATGGCGCACTACAGCCGCCCGTTCTGGGTGACCAAGGACAACGTCGATTCGTCCATGTGCTTTGACGTACCGGGCTAAGGGCTGAACAGTACACCTGAGGGAAAGCGCGCGACGCTTTCCCAATCCATCCCGAACGGCCTGATATCATTGGAATCCCAAATGACCGCTCGCACATCCGCCAGCTCTCGGTTGCACGATCTGCGATCGCGCTTCTCATTCCGCATCTTTTTGTCAGATCTGCTGTCAAAGTCGTGGATGGAACCTGCGATTCCCTTCGCGATCATGGTGGCGCTGATCACCTATTTCTCGTTGACGGTGCCGAACTATGCCACGGCCTATAATCTGGTCGAACTGCCCCGGCAGTTTGCGGAGTTTGGTTTTGTCGCGATTGCCATGGCGATTGTCATCATCTCGGGCGGTATTGACCTGAGCGTTGGCGCGATTGTCGGAATCGTCAATCTGGTCGCACTTCTGTTGATCAGTGTGTTTGAAATGCCCGTCGCTGTCGTCTTCGGTGCCAGTGTCGTGTGCGGTGCCGTTCTGGGGGGCTTTAACGGGTTCCTGATCGGCTACTTCAAGGCGCGGCCGTTTTTGACCACGATGGTCACACTGATCATTTACCGCGCCGTCGTCGAGATAATCAATAAGGCCTATGCGGTCGAAATCGCCACCGCTTGGGTGGATAACGCAGCGTGGGATTTTCTCGGTGATGGTCTCATTTTGGGAGTGCCGGTCAATGTCGTGATCCTCGTGATCGTGGCTCTTGTCGGACATTTCTTCCTGCGCAATTCGCGGCCCGGCTGGCACATCATGTCCATCGGCTCCAGCCGCAAGGCCGCGCGCCATGTCGGCATCAAGGTCGAACGTCTGCTGTTCCTGACCTACGTCATGTCCGGCGTTTTGTGTGGGTTGGCGGGCGTTCTTTATGCGGCGCGCCAGAGCAGTCCGGGGACCGACACCGGCACAGGCTGGGAGGTCACGGCGCTGACAGCCGTGGTGCTGGGCGGCATTTCACTGGCGGGGGGAAAGGGCACGATTGGGCGTGCGATGATTGGTGCGGTGATTGTGTTTGTGCTGGTCAATGGTCTGGTCAGATTGGGCGCGCCGGGGCCTGTGACCTCGGTTGGTCTGGGGATGCTTTTGCTGGTCGCCGTCGGACTGGACGTGAAATGGGCCAAGAACCGGGCGAAAGTCATCCAGAAGATCTATGTGAACCCGACCTTGGTTGAGTTCGGGCCAATGCCCGAGATCGCCCCGGACAGTGGAACGCCGCTGGCGGAAAACAATGCGCTGAGTTCGGT
>Ga0075467_10001515_pt1 | contig 19153 bp, 17 predicted proteins | sample DEB08_DNA_9_FD_75067 | JGI IMG/M metagenome (GOLD analysis project Ga0075467, IMG submission 75067) | Aqueous microbial communities from the Delaware River and Bay under freshwater to marine salinity gradient to study organic matter... | ecosystem: Environmental > Aquatic > Marine > Coastal ... | reverse complement strand
AGCGACATATCCATAACTAAGCATTCCAATAACGATTCCTATTTTTTCAGAAACATCATAGAAACTAAAATACGAGGCAGTATCAACAGCATTTGAAGGTATGTATTTTGAATATGTTGATCTTGAAAGTGATTGAATTCCACCCATCACCAAACCAACGAAAGCCGCAGTAAAATAGAATTCATAGGGAGTCGTGATAGAATATGCATAGACGCAAATACAAATCCAAATAACGTTTAATACAAGTAAAGTATTTATGTTTTCAAACCTAGCAGAGGCTTTTGAAGTTAACATTGCGCCTAATACAGCCACTAATTGAATTAATAAAATACTAACTATTAAACCAGTTGTTGAATCGGTTTCTCCCCACTCTAATTCTTCTATACCAAAATATGTTGCTACAAGCATGATCGTTTGCACTGCCATGCTATAAACAAAAAAGGCGGAAAGAAATCTCCTTAGAGGTTTGTCTTCTTTAATCTTTATCCAAATAGAATTTAACTCCTTAAAACCATTGAAAAGCAAATTCCTTGTAAATTTCTCTTTTTTATTTCCTTTCGGAAGGTGATAATATGTGTATTGACTAAAGCCTATCCACCAAACTCCAGTAAGCACAAACGATAAGCGGGTAGGCAAGTTTTCACTTTCAAATCCGAAAGTTTCATGCATTAAAATCATTGCCAAACAAATAATTAGTAAGATAACACTACCAATATACCCCATCGAATATCCCTTAGCGCTTATTGCATCCTGCTGTTCCTTAAAAGCAATATCTGGTAAATATGAATTGTAAAAAACCAAACTTGCCCAAAAACCAATTAATGCCAGGAAGTAGCAAAGTAGTCCAAACCATAAATACTCCATATTAAACCAAAAAAGTCCAATACAAGACAACGCTCCGAGATAGCAAAAGAATTTCATGAAAACTTTCTTATTCCCAACATAGTCGGCAATGCCACTTAATAAGGGGCTTAAAATAGAAACTACTAAAAAAGCCGCTGCCGTCACATAACTAATTAGAGAATCATTATTGAAGTCGAATCCCAAAAAATTAACTGTATCGTTAATTATTGAACCATTATCATCCTTGACAATAGTCAGCGCTCCATAAAAAATTGGAAATATCGCAGATGCTATTACTAAACTATAAACCGAATTCGCCCAGTCATAGAAAGCCCAAGCATTTAACAACTTCTTACTCCCTTTTGGTAGGTTAATGGACATAATTAAAAATTATTGTTATATTTCTAAAAGAAAAAATCCTGCCGAAAAAGCAGGATTCTAAAGTACTAAAATAAACTGAGGATTATCTATTTTTTAAATGTAGTTACCCCAAATTTCTTTGCTTCAGCTCTAGCTCCAGGTGCCCATTGCTTTATATTTTCAATCCTTGTTTCATTGGATGGGTGCGTACTTAAAAACTCCGGAGGAGCCCCTCCACCTTGCTGACTCATTCTTTCCCATAGCCGTGCTCCAACGATAGGGTCATAACCTGCAATCGCCATTAATGTTAAACCAATTCGGTCAGATTCAGATTCATGACCACGACTAAAGGGTAACATAACTCCAACTGAACTTCCTATGCCATATGCCTGATTAAATATATTTTGATACTCAGGGTCATTACTCAATGCAATATTCCCGGCCACAGCTCCAACTTGCTGTAACTGACCAGCACTCATTCGCTGCTGTCCATGATTCGCAAGTGCATGTGCAACCTCGTGACCCATTATTGTTGCCACACCTGCTTCGCCCGCTGCAATGGGAAGAATTCCTGTATAGAAAACAATTTTCCCGCCGGGCATACACCAAGCATTTATGGCCGGATCATCAACTAAATTATAATCCCATTTATAGTCTTTTAGATACCCAGCATATCCATTTGCAGTTAAATATCGTTCTGCGGAAGCAGCTATTTTTTGTCCAACGCTTTTAATCATTTTAGCATCAGGTGTCCCCGTAATTACTTTGCTTTCAGATAAAAACTGATCGTATTGCTGAAATGCCATTGGTAAAATTTGAGAATTTGGCACTAAGGCCAACGTCTGCTTTCCTGTGAAAGGGTTTGTTGTACAAGCAACAATACATACAAATAGTGCGAAAATTGAAAGTGACTTTCTGAGTTTCATGAAAAAATGATTTTAAATAGCTATCAAAAATAAGAATATCTCACTTGTTTAATAGCCTTATGTAATAATAATCAAAAATAGACATTTTAGTTTTCTTTTAAGATGACAAAAACAAAGCTGAAAAAATAATATCTTTAAACCAATTAATACTTTAATCAAAATGGAATAACTTTTGATATAGTAACATAAAAAAAAAAATATGAAGCGTATAATTTTATTTGTAGCAATTACCTCGACAATTTTATTTTCATCTTGTGAGGGTCCTGCAGGACCTCCTGGTCAATCTGGAGTTAATATCTTAGGGCAGGTTTTTGAAGTTACTATTGACTTCAATACTGGCAATAATTTTGGACAACTTGTGACGTTCCCATCGAACATTGAAGTATACGAAAGCGATGTTGTTTTAGTCTATTTACTTACCGATGTTGTTCCAGACGGCAGCGGCAGTATTGATGTTTGGAGTCAATTGCCTCAAACATTTTTTCCACCTCAAGGAACATTACTCTATACCTTCGACCATACTTTTCTCGATGCTCAAATATTCTTGGATGCAAATTTCAACTTGAATTTGTTAGGTCCTCAGTTTACCAACGACCAAATTTTTCGAATTGCCATAGTTCCAGCTGAGTTTGGCACCGCAGATCTTACAATGAAAGATTTATTGCTCGGCTTAGAAATAAATCCATTAGAAATTCAAACACTTGATTAAGAAATGAAAAATATTTTATTAGTTGTAATTACAATTTTTATTTTTAGTTGCAACTCATCTGCCCAAGACAAAAAAGAAGATAAAAAATATAGAATCACTAAGACTGATGCACAATGGAAAGCAGATCTCAGTGAAATACAATATAATGTTCTGCGAAAAGAGGGTACTGAGCGACCTTTCACGAGTCCACTTAACAAAATATACGAGGATGGCACTTATGTATGTGTTGCCTGTGACACCGAATTATTCGAGGGTAAAAACAAATTTGATAGCGGGACCGGTTGGCCAAGTTTTGACCAAGAAATTCAAGGTAATGTAGCATTCGATGTAGATTATAAATTGGGATATGCTCGAACTGAAGAGCATTGTGCTACTTGTGGTGGCCATTTAGGACACGTTTTTAACGATGGACCTGCAACTACAGGTAAGAGACATTGCGTTAATGGGGCAGCACTAAAGTTTATTCCGAAGAAAAAGGATTAACGAATTCGATTAATGTAAACATTCATTTAGTACTAGTTTACTATAGCTTGAGTGTCTTTCTTTATCCGAAGAGGCCTATCCATAGAGAGCAATATTTATCTTCTCTATTGGATTTGGGTCTAGAACCAATTGATTATAAGGGCGCTACTAAAAAATAGCAATTGTAAACAGAAACAATTTCTTATTAATTCTCGTCGTCATGGGAGAAAATAACTACTCACTTTAGAATAGGAAATATAATGCCACACCATGTTAATACTATGTGATTAGAAGGTGTCACGAGTTTGGGAAGTAAAATTTCAAACTAGCTTTCATCATTCCACTTACATTTTGTAATTTCGTTACCTTAAATAAAAGATATAATTCTACGAAATGAATAAATACGATGTAATTGTTTTAGGAAGTGGTCCAGGTGGGTATGTTACGGCTATTAGAGCGTCACAATTGGGCTTAAAAACTGCCGTAATTGAAAAGGAAAGCTTAGGTGGAGTTTGCTTAAACTGGGGTTGTATACCAACTAAAGCCCTGCTCAAGAGTGCTGAAGTTTTTAATTATTTAAAACATGCCGAGGATTACGGTCTTACCGTAAGTGGTGCCGACAAAGATTTCGATAAAGTAGTTGCGCGTAGTCGCGGAGTTGCGGATGGAATGAGTAAGGGAGTGCAGTTTTTATTGAAGAAGAATAAAATTGATGTAATCAATGGCTTCGGAAAAATAAAGCCAGGCAAAAAAGTTGATGTTGATGGGAAGGAATATTCTGCAGATCACATTATCATCGCTACAGGCGCACGATCTCGTGAGTTGCCTAATTTGCCTCAAGACGGTGAAAAAGTAATAGGATATCGGAAGGCTATGACTCTTAAGACGCAGCCTAAAAGTATGATTGTAGTTGGAAGTGGTGCTATCGGCGTTGAGTTTGCCCATTTTTATAATGCCATGGGAACTGAAGTGACTATCGTTGAGTTTTTACCAAATCTAGTTCCTTTGGAGGATATAGACGTTTCCAAACAATTTGAACGCTCATTCAAAAAAGCCGGAATAAAGGTGATGACAAATTCTTCTGTGGAGAAAGTTGATACTTCTGGAAAGACTGTCAAAGCAACTGTAAAAACTTCGAAAGGGGAAGAGATTCTGGAAGCAGATATTGTGCTTTCTGCGGTTGGAATTGCTTCAAATCTAGAAAATATTGGCTTAGAAGAGGTCGGAATAGTAACCGATAGAAACAAAATAATTGTGAATGACTGGTATCAAACAAACATTCCTGGATATTATGCAATTGGAGACATAGTGCCTGGACCTGCTCTGGCTCATGTGGCATCTGCAGAGGGAATCACTTGTATTGAAAAAATTGCTGGTATGCACGTTGAAGCAATTGACTATGGAAATATTCCTGGATGTACCTATGCATCTCCAGAAATTGCTAGTGTTGGTATGACGGAACAACAGGCAAAGGATGCAGGATTTGAACTAAAGGTGGGAAAATTTCCTTTTTCAGCTAGCGGAAAAGCAAGCGCATCTGGTAAAAAGGAAGGCTTCGTTAAAGTAATCTTCGATGCAAAGTATGGGGAATGGTTAGGTTGCCATATGATTGGTGCAGGTGTTACCGATATGATTGCTGAAGCAGTTTTAGGTAGGAAACTAGAAACTACAGGACACGAAGTTTTAAAAACGATTCATCCACATCCAACAATGAGTGAAGCTGTTATGGAAGCAGTTGCCGACGCCTACGGTGAGGTAATTCACTTGTAAAGAACTAATGTATTATGACGCGCCTCGAAATTTTCGGGGCGTTTTATTTTGTTGTAAGGAAGCTTTGAAGCGCCAACTCATAGCTGTGCAAACCGAAACCAAGAATAACTCCTTTGGCATTCGGCGAAATAAATGAAACATGCCTAAAATCTTCTCTAGAGAAAGTATTGGATATATGAACCTCTACAACGGCTGTACTAATTGCTTTAACCGTATCCCCTATTGCTACTGACGTATGCGTATATGCCGCAGCATTCAAAATAATCCCGTCATAGGAGTAACCAACTTCTTGTAGCTTGTCAATCAGTTCACCCTCCACATTAGATTGAAAATGAGATAACTCTATGTTCTGAAATTTAAACTGTAGTCTTGAGAAAAACTCATTAAAAGATTCATCTCCATAAATATCGTTCTCTCGCTTTCCAAGCAAGTTTAAATTAGGCCCATTGACAATGATAATTTTCATGCGTTAAAGATATATAAAAAAAAAGCGCAGGTAATCCCGCGCTTTAAGAATATATTGTAATTTTGGGTTATAGGCCAAATTCAACACCGGCATTAACTGTGTTGAATGTTCCTCCAGTTAGACTAATTCCTGTGTAAGATAGCATAATAGTAATAGCCTCACTTACTGCATAACCTGCCATAGGACGATAGTAAAAACCACCATTGTTACCACTAGGAGAAATTCCGATTCCATACCCTAGGTCAGCTCCTAGTAAAAATGATTCGGCAAGCAAAATTCGACCTGTCGCAGCAATAGGAAGAAATGCTGTATCATCCAAAGTAATTTCAGATCCCAAGATTGTCAGTTTCTTACCAAAGCCATATATAAGGCCCGTTTTTGGCCCCACTGTTATATTATCTGCAACTTCCCAAAGATATGCGGCGTCAATATTTACGCCAAAACTTACAAAGTCACTGAAGTCGCCCGTTGGAAGTGCTGCACTAGCACCAATTTTAAATTCTTGAGCATTCAAATTCGTGCATCCTAAAACTACAATCGCAGTCAATAAAAGTAATTTTCTCATAACTGTTAAGGTTTTAATCAATGGCATAAACCTAATAACAAAAAAACGAACCAATGATGATAATTATCATTGTATAAATAGAATTATCCATTTTCATTTGCTCAGTGAACAAAAAAGCCATCTACATTTCTGTGATGGCTTTTTAATCAATAAATCAGTTTTTTCTATAAGAAAGCGAATCCCACAGCCAATGATATCACTGTGTTTTTTCCTTCAGTGGCTACGCCTTGCACAGTACCGGTGTCCTTAAGTACATCTGAAAGACCGAAATTATATCGAGCATCAACTCGCAATCCGAGAGGTAGATCGTATCCTAAACCTACAATTCCTGATATATCCATAGTTTTGGTTTCTAAACCTCCACCAGATAATTCTTTTATATTATCGCTAACTGCAAATCCAAATTGTGGTCCCCCTTGAAGATTTAAGCCCTTAAAAACGTAATATTTCAAAACAATAGGGACGTTCACATAGGTTAAATCGAATTTTGTTCCACTAAATTCAGTACCTTGTTGAGAATATAATAAATCACCCTGAATTCCTATCTTTTCACCTAGTTTCAATCCGGCAAAAACACCGGCTTGAAATCCTGTTATACTTTTAGTCGTAACTCCTGAGGGTGCACCACTTATATTGGCGAAATTTACCCCTGCCTTAATACCAAGATCAATGCTTTGAGAAAATCCGGATGCGCTAATAAGAATAGCAGCTACTAATACTGTAATTTTTTTCATGTTGTTATAATTTAGTTGGTTATATTCTCTAAATATATAAAAAATAAAGAATAGAGTTTATTATTTTAATTTTTTTTGTCAAATCAATATAAGTAATATCGCCATATGCAATGGAAACAGGCTATAACCGACTATCAAAATTACCTTAAATTGGAACGTGGTCTTTCTATAAATTCCATTAATAGTTATTCGTTGGACATTAAAAAACTTGTTCGATGGATAGAGGGAAATGATATTGCAGTCTCCCCTATTCTAATTTCTGAAGAGTTGATTCAGCAGTTCATTTATCATATAGCCAAGTCTGTAAATCCTCGCACTCAAAGTCGGATAATTTCAGGACTCCGTGGTTTTTTCAATTATCTAATTTTTGAAAAATACCGTGAAACTAATCCTATGGAGCTTATTGAAAGCCCAAAAGTTGGAAGAAAATTGCCTGATACCTTATCTACTTCAGAAATAAACACCTTAATCGCTGCAATCGACTTAAGTTCACCTCAGGGGGAACGAAACCGAGCCTTATTAGAAACTCTATATGGTTGTGGCTTGAGAGTTTCAGAATTAATAACGCTAAAAATTTCGGATCTATTTTTCGACGAAGGATTTATTAAGGTTACTGGTAAAGGTGACAAGCAACGTTTTGTGCCCATAGGTGAGTCTACAATTAAATATATCAATCTATATAGAAACCAAATTAGGGTACACCAAGATATTAACACACTGGCAAAAGACACTATTTTTTTAAATCGAAGGGGGAAACCATTAACCCGCGCTATGATTTTTACTATTGTGAAGCGGCTAGCTGTTAAGGCTGGTATAAAAAAAACAATTAGCCCTCATACTTTCAGGCATTCATTTGCAACACATTTATTAGAGAATGGAGCCAATTTACGTGCCATTCAGCAGATGCTTGGACACGAGAGTATAACTACGACTGAGGTTTATACACATATTGACAAGACTCATCTCACGTCTGTAATGAATCAATTTCACCCTAGAAAATAATTTATTGTCAGTAAGAATAAAAATGATATAAAATAATCTTGTTTCGATTGAGGCTCTAATATCTTTTGTAACTTTAGTACAAATTAGTTGGTATGAAAACTCTGAAATTTAAGAACAATGATCAAATGCCAGTTATCGGACTAGGCACTTGGAAAGCGACAGGTGAAGAAGTTAAAAATGCGATAAAAGAAGCTTTGATTGCTGGCTTTAGACACATAGACACCGCAACAATATATCAAAATGAGATCGAAATCGGACAAGCTTTAAAAGAGATTTTTGATGAAGGAGAAATTAAACGTGAGGAAGTATTCATTACCTCTAAACTTTGGAATGATGCCCATGGTGAAGGTGAAGTTATTCCAGCACTTAAGGAATCATTAAAACGACTTCAATTAGATTATTTGGACCTATACCTCATTCACTGGCCGGTTACTTTTGTATCTGGTGTTTTGTTTCCGCAGAAAGCTTCAGAATATATTCCACCAGAAAAATCTCCTATTCTAATTGCATGGAATCAGATGGAACAAGCTAAAAACAGAGGACTAACACGACATATTGGAGTTTCAAATTTCAGTGTTAAAAAACTGAAGGGATTAATTAGCAAGGTAAAAACGAAACCTGAAGTGAATCAGATTGAATTACATCCACTACTGCAGCAGAATGCATTGATAAACTTCTGCTCTGACCAAGATATTCTTGTAACCAGTTATTCACCATTAGGATCTGGCGATAGAACACCTGAAATGAAAGCAGAAAACGAGCCTAACTTAATGGCATTGGAAATTCTCGCTAACATTGCTAAGAAACATGAGATATCATCAGCTCAAGTTTTAATATCCTGGCATCTGCATAGAAACTGCTCGGTAATTCCGAAATCCTCAAGTGCGAATCATATCAAAGCTAATTATATGGCGCACCAGGTGGTTTTAGACGAGGCTGATATGCAAAGCATTGCTTTGTTAGATAAAAACTATCGCTTTATTACTGGTAAATTTTTTGAAATGCCTGGCAGTGGATATACTAATATATTTGACAAATAAGATATGCTAGTTGACAGAATAGACGCAACGGTTTATTCGCACCTGAAAGTATAAAGGCTCCTAATGGAGCCTTTACTTTAACTTAATTTTCTTTAATGCTATTTATTTAGCAATATTTACTGCTCTTGTTTCTCGAATAACGGTAACTTTTACCTGACCAGGATATGTCATATCTGTCTGAATCTTTTGAGATATTTCGAAAGACAATTCGGCAGCTTTATCATCTGTCACTTTATCGCTCTCTACCATTACGCGAAGTTCTCGTCCAGCTTGTATCGCATATGCTTTATTAACGCCATTAAAACCAAAGGCAATATCCTCAAGGTCTTTTAGGCGCTGAATATAAGAATCTAATACTTGTCTTCTAGCCCCTGGTCTTGCACCACTAATAGCATCACATACTTGAACGATAGGAGATAATAAACTTGTCATTTCTATTTCATCGTGATGGGCTCCAATAGCATTGCATACTTCGGGTTTTTCACCGTATTTTTCTGCCCATTGCATCCCTAATATAGCGTGAGGAATTTCAGTTTCCGTCTCTGGTACTTTACCTATATCATGCAACAATCCAGCACGTTTAGCAAGCTTTGGATTGAGTCCTAATTCTGAAGCCATGACACCACATAATTTAGCAACTTCTCTAGAATGCTGAAGTAAATTCTGACCATAGGAAGAACGATATTTCATACGCCCAACAGCTTTAATAAGTTCAGGCTGCAAACCGTGAATACCCAAATCAATAATTGTTCTTTTTCCAACTTCAACAATTTCCTCCTCGATTTGCTTGGTGGTTTTTCTAACTATTTCTTCTATACGAGCTGGGTGAATACGACCATCTGTAACTAATTTATGAAGTGAGAGGCGTGCAATTTCTCTTCGTACCGAATCGAAACAAGAAAGGATGATTGCATCAGGAGTGTCGTCTACAATGATCTCTACTCCAGTTGCAGCTTCAATAGCTCTAATGTTCCTACCCTCGCGACCAATAATACGTCCTTTAACATCATCACTTTCCAGGTTAAATACAGATACACAATTTTCAACTGCTTCCTCTGTTCCTATTCGTTGAATGGTCGTTATTATTATCTTTTTGGCCTCTTGTTGCGCAGTCATTTTAGCTTCCTCTGCTGAATTTCTAATAAAAGCCATCGCGCTTGTTTTAGCCTCTTCTTTTAGCGTTTCTATTAGTTGACCTTTGGCATCTTCTGCAGAAAGGCTAGAGATTACCTCAAGCTGTTCCACCTGGCTACGATGCATTTTGTCTAAGTCAGCGGTTCTTTTTTCAACGATTGCAATTCTATCCTGTAGGTTCTTTTGCTTATCCTCTAAACTGGCATTTAATTTTTTTGATTTAGCTAATTCGCTTGAGGTTTGAGACTCCTTATCCCTAGTCCGCTTTTCTGCATCAGACATCTTCTTTTCCCTATTAAAAATAACTTTTTCATGTTCAGATTTAAGTTCGATAAATCGTTCTTTCGCCTGGAGCATCTTATCTTTCTTAGCTGTTTCAGCTTCAGAATTTGCTGTCTTTAGTATTGAAGCCGCATTTTTCTTAGCCGATTTAAGAAGCTGTGATGCATTGTTCTTTTCTAAATACTTGGCAACTCCAAATCCAATTGCAACACCAACTACTCCGATAATTATAAATATAATAATAGTATCCATTTCAGTTTATTAGTTTATCCTGATCCACATGAACTCAGGTTTGTTATAAAGCTCCTAACTATAGGAGATTAGTCATTGTTATAAAAATATAGTATATCTACCAATTTCTTAAAATTTGACTATTGAGCATAAAAAAGCCTACATTAATAATGGCTTTTTGAATAAAACTCCTAAAAGAAAGTTTAGGGCTAACACGTTGGTCAAGAATCCGTTCGAGGACGGCCCGCTTTTGCAACATCAACTCACCCTTTTCAAAAATGTAACGTTGAGTTTACCAAAAAATATATTAATGTAGGCAGTAACCTTATTTAATTTAAAGAACGTTATGATAAATGCTCCTGCAACAACTGATTTAAAGCACTGAGCTTCTCTTCCACTTGTTCCGTATCGCTTTCCTTATCAATTTCCTTTTGCTCAACCTTGGCGGCAAACTGCAAAGCACACATGGCTAATACATCTTGTTTGTCCCTCACGGCATAACTTTTCTCAAACTTCTTAATCATTTCTTCTATCTTCTTCGTTGCTAACCTAAGACCTTCTTCTTGAGAAGGATTAATGGTTAAAGGATATATCCTATCTGCAATTGATAGTTTAATTTTTAATTGATCTGACATATTTTTATCATTCGGAAAGTTCAGTAATGCACTGGTCAATTTCCCGAATTAGAGCATTTATCTTGAGCTTTGTATCTCGTTTGTAATCGTCGCTGCCTAGTATTGAATTTGCAAACTTTAATGTATCATGCTTCTCCCGCCAAATCTCAATTTCATCATGAAATTGTTCTTGTTGCAATTTTAAAACTGCCATTTCATCTTCTAACTGAGCATTCCTTTGCTTCATTTTAAGATGAGTCTGGAGCAATTTGCTAATTCTATTTTCAAGAGAATCAACAATTTCAGAAAGATGACTCATTAATTTATTTATTTCAATACTTCTACTACAAAGTTAACATACCACGACCAAAAAACAACTCTTTTCTATAATATTTTGTAATATTGAACTTGATCAACAATAAATCTGCATCAACCCCATTATTAATTTCGTATTATTATTTTTGCAATATGAGGAAACTAATTATTGTTCTACTTATTATAGGTACTTCGGCGAATGGCCAAAATGATATCCCAACCGATTATTTTAGCAACCCACTTGAAATACCGCTAATTCTTGCAGGTAGTTTTGGAGAATTACGCAGTAATCACTTTCATAGCGGTTTAGATATAAAAACGCAACAAAGGGAAGGAATTCCTGTTTATGCGCCCGCTGATGGCTACGTTAAGAGAGTGAAATTAGCTCATTACGGTTATGGGAAGGCTTTATATATTCAGCACCCCAATGGTTATATCACGGTCTATGCCCATTTAAAAGCGTATGCAGGTTCAATTCAGGATTATGTAAAAAAGAATCAATATGAAAAAGAAATTTACGAAATTGAACTCTTTCCTCTAAGCAAAGAACTAATCGTCACCAAGGGAGATCTAATAGGCTATACAGGAAATACAGGTAGCAGCGGTGGACCTCATTTGCATTATGAAATCAGAGATCCCTCATCACGTCCAATGAACCCTCTATTATTTGGTATTGAAATCCCAGATACTAAAAAACCCCTAGTTAATTCAGTATTTGCTTATCCTATTGGGGAAGATGCTCAAATTAATAAATCTCAAAAGCGCGTAAAACTTCGATTGATTCGCCAAAAAGACGGATCTTTTAAGTCTGAAAACATTACAGCCTTTGGAAAAATTGGATTCGGAATCTCTACAGATGATCAGCAAAATGGCGCATCAAACAAAAATGGAGTCTATCAGATCAAAACTATTTTTAATGGGGAAGAAAAATTTGATATTCGATACGAGAAATTTTCATTTGACGAAACCAGATATCTAAATCGGTTTATTGATTATGGCTACTTCAAGAAAAATAAACAACGCATTCAGAAACTATACAGAGAAAAAAACAACCCTCTAAGCATTATACAATCTGAAATTGACAATGGGTATATTACCATTGAAGAAGGCTTTACTTCAAATTATTCCATTGAAGTAATCGATATTGAAGGAAACAAATCAATAGTTCATGTTCCAATTGAGGGAGCAAAAGACACCGAATTAAAGGTTGAAAATAATAAAGAAAGTGGAGATTATATTTATGCCAATGAAGTGACTTCTCTTAAGAAAGGGAAGTTCACTATCTACATACCGGCCAACAGTTTATATGAAGACACCTATTTAGACATCAAAGCCAGTAGCGATACCTTGATGTTGCATAGTGACATTATACCTATTCACAAAAACATTACGGTAAGTGTTGATGCATCTAATTATTCAAGTGAAGATAGAGACAAACTCTTTCTAGGTAGACTTAATTACAAAGGGAAACCTTATTATAATACAACCTACCGCAATGGGAATAAACTTTCTGCAAAAACAAGGACCTTTGGCTCCTATGCGGTAGTCTCTGATACAACTGCCCCAACAATTAAGGCTTCAAACTTTAAGTCAGATACATGGATAACTAAAAATAAAACACTTCAATTAAAAGTAAAAGATGATTTAAGTGGTATAAGCTCTTATCGAGCGACTTTGAATGGAAATTTCATTTTAATGGAATATAATTCTAAAAAGAACGTTTTGACTTATGATTTTTCTGACAATATAATTAGTGATTCAGAAAATAATTTGAAAATAATTGTTACCGATAATGTAGGAAATAGTGCTACATTTGAGGCAACTTTTTTCAGAAAAAAAACTTAACTACAGCTTTTGAAAACAAAAACTCTACACCTAATATTTATTTTATTTATTACTATAAGCGCATTACACGCACAGCAAGCTACTATTAGAGGTGTTTTGCTCGATAAAGATAATAATTCTATTGCTGGAGCCAATGTTACCTATGGTTCTGAAGGTGTCCTTACCGACTTAAATGGATATTATTTACTAGAAATACCTTCCAATGAAAATGTTGTCATTACATATTCCTATATAGGCTATAAAAATACACAGCTTACAATTAGCTTAAAACCAAATGCGGATTACGAATTTAACCCAATAATGGATGTTTCGGTTGAGCAAATAGGTATCGTAGAACTTTCAGCAAAAAGAAACAAAAGAGTAACTGGAATAGTTTCTATTAGCCCAGAGGCAATTAGAAAGATACCTGGAGCAAATGCTGGGGTTGAAAATTTACTTAAATCCTTGCCCGGAGTAAACGGAAATAATGAGTTAAGTACACAGTATGCGGTACGAGGTGGTAATTATGATGAAAACTTAGTGTATGTTAATGAAATAGAAGTTTACAGGCCTTTTCTTATTAGAAGCGGACAGCAAGAAGGTTTAAGTTTTGTAAATTCTGACCTCACTTCTAACGTAGATTTCTCTGCTGGGGGGTTTCAGGCTAAGTATGGTGACAAGCTCTCTTCTGTATTGGATATCACATACCGTAAACCTACTAATTTAGGTGCAAGTTTAGATTTAAGTTTACTAGGAGCAAGCGTCTCTGTAGAAGGAATAAGCAATGATGGTAAACTAAGTGCTATTGTTGGACTTCGCTATAGAAACAATAGTTTATTTGTAAACTCTAAGCAAACTGAAACGAACTTCAGACCTGTATTTGCTGATGCTCAGACCTTTATAACATATAAATTCAATAATAAATTTGAATTAGGGTTTTTAGGTAACCTATCCGTAAACGATTACAGCTACCAACCATTGACACGTCAAACCAATTTTGGAACCTTAACAGATCCCATTGCTTTACTAGTTTTCTACGAAGGGCAAGAACAGGATCGATACGATACGTACTTTGGCGCGTTAAAAGGAACTTATGTTTTTTCTGAAAATTATACTGCTAAGGTAATTGCATCTCTATATCAAACTCAGGAACAAGAACATTTCGATATTTTAGCACAATATCGTCTTGGAGAAGTGAACACAAATATTGGAGATGAAAACTTAGGAGAAGTCGAATTTACTGAAGGAATTGGTGGACAGCTAACTCATGCCAGAAATGATTTGGACGCCTTAATTTTTAATCTAGAGCATAAAGGAAATTTAAAATTAGAAGAGAATAATATAGAGTATGGTTTAAAGTATACCCATGAGGATATCCGTGATCGGGTGCAGGAATATGAAATAATAGATTCTGCAGGCTTTTCTATTCGCCCGCCTCTCCCCGATTTTATAAATGACCAGCCATATACCCCGTTCACATCAGCGATTGTACCTTATACTGAAATTCGCGCAATCAACAACGTCCAAATCGATCGTATCTCAGGATATGTGCAGTACAGTCGCCAATTCGAATTAGCAAATAGTGACGTTTGGATTAATGGTGGAGTAAGAGCCCATAACTGGAATGTTAGCGGTAAAGGCATTTCCAGCACGAGCCAGACAGTTTTTAGTCCGAGAGCACAGATTACAATGAAGCCCAAATGGGAAATGGATATGCTCTTTCGCTTGTCGGGAGGTCTATACCATCAACCACCTTTCTATCGTGAATTAAGAGACTCAACTGGAGCTGTACGTCCAGGAGTAAAAGCACAGCAATCTCTGCATCTTGTATTAGGAAATGATTATAGCTTCAACCTTTGGAACCGACCTTTTACATTGAACTCTGAAGTATATTACAAGGAACTAACAAACGTGAATCCGTATACCTTAGAAAATGTTCGTATTCGTTATCGAGCAACTAATAATGCCAAAGCCTATGCTTATGGTCTTGATGTGCGCATGGAAGGAGAATTTATACCCGGAACCGAAAGCTGGGTTAGCTTTGGATATTTAAAAACAGAGGAAAACATTGAAGATCGTGGTTATATATCGAGGCCGACAGATCAACGCCTTAAATTTGCTGTCCTTGTACAGGACTATATGAAGGTGATTCCTAATTTAAAAGGATATCTAAATCTCACTTATAACACAGGTTTACCTGGTGGATCTCCTAGCTATGCCGACCCATATGACTACCAGACGCGATTGCCGGACTATAAAAGGGCAGATTTAGGAGTTTCTTATTTAATTGTTGGTGAAGGTAATTTAAGAGAGAAAGGCTGGCTAAGCGCGTTTAAAGAGCTTAGTATTGGAGCTGAAATCTTTAATATATTTGATGTTCAGAATTCAATAACGAATACATTTGTTCGAGACACCTATACGAAAGTTCAATATTCGATTCCGAACTTTTTAACTCCTAGAGTGTTTAACGTACGAACTACAATGAAGTTCTAATTTTCAACGAATTCCTTGAGTACTTTTACAACATAATCCACCTCCTCTTTCGTATTGAAAACACAAAAAGAGAATCTAATTGATGGCTTCATAAGGTCTTCGTCAGAAAGAATACTATTTAAAACATGTGACCCTTGCGAACTCCCGCTCTGACAGGCACTGCCTTTTGAACAAGCAATCCCATTCAAATCTAATTGAAAGAGTAACAACAATGCCTTTTCGGGAGGTATGGGGAAACAAATATTTAAAACCGTATAGGTGCTTTTTGAATTATCATCACAAGCACCATTAAATTTAACACCGGGAATAGCTTTCGAAATTTCACTCTTGAAATAATCCTTTATTCCAGTGATATATATTTTTTCTTTTTCCAGATTTTGATATGAAATTTTTAAGGCTTCGGCCATACCTACAATGGCATAAACCGCCTCAGTCCCGGCGCGGAGCCCTCGTTCTTGCTCGCCTCCAAATATCAATGGTTGCACTCTATTGGTCTTGCGTATAAATGCAAAACCCGCGCCTTTAGGTCCGTGAAATTTGTGTGCGGCAACAGCTGCAAAATCAATTGGAATTTCAGAAAAGTCCATTTCAAAATGGCCGACAGACTGCACAGTATCACTATGGAATAATGCATTATATTCCTTACACATTAAGGCGACCCGCTTTAAATCTAATACACTTCCTATTTCATTATTGACGTGCATTAAGCTAACCAAGGTTTTTTTGTCATCGATTTTAAGCAAGCGCTCTAAATCATCATAATCCACGCGACCACATACATCCAATTTTACAAAATCTGCTTGAATCTTACGTGTTCTTTGTAATTCATTTATCGTATATAAAACAGCATGATGTTCTATTTTACTTGAGATAATACGAGTTACATCTAAGTCACGAACACAGCTATTAAGAATCAAGTTATCAGCTTCAGTTCCACCAGAAGTAAATATAATTTCAGAAGCAGATACATTTAAATGTGCAGCAATGTCTTTTCTTGAGTTCTCAAGTAAAGATTTAGCTGACCTTCCATAAGAGTGTGTTGATGAGGGATTTCCGTACTCTGTAGTTAAAACGTCAGAGATGCATTGGACTACTTCAGAACGAAGTTGAGTAGTAGCGGCGCTATCAAAATATACCTTTTTCATAATTTGTAAAAATACATTAAAATATTTTTGAAAGCAGTTTCAGTATTAAAGAATTGTGTTACTTTGTGCATCAGAAGAAATATTCGAAAAGAATGAAAAAAATATTCAGTCTTATAGTCATATGTGTTTTAGCTATCAGCTGCGATGATGGGGATATAATTGTGACTAACTTTAATTTTGATGATCAAGACCTTCAAACCTGTGGAGGGATAGGAGATTATGTCTTTTTCAAAATTAATACAAGTTCTCAAGAAAGTATTTCACTAAAACTGGCTACAACCGATGTTTTATTTATGGAATCGGGAGTGGATACGTATTCACTAGACGAATCAAATTTTGTTAATTATCGTAAATTTGAAGATGGCATTTCTACCGCCTATTTTTGTAGCAGCATCCCACCTACTTCACCTATAGCTATCCAAAATTACTTGGCCAATTCTGGAACAGCAGTACTTACAACTCTAACCACATTGGATGACAACGACAATGTAGAAGAATCAATAGACAATACGGATACAGATGAGGATGGGCTCCTTAATTACTATGATTTTGATGATGATGGTGATAATATACCGACTTCCGCTGAATTAGGTGACGATCCATTAAATCCACGAGACTCGGATGGTGATGGCATTCCAGACTATTTAGACGAAGACGACGATAATGATCTAATTTTGACCCGTAACGAAGACTTAAATCAAAATTTGAATCCGCTAGATGATATTAGCGACCCTAACGTGGGACCAGATTATCTAAATGCAAATGTATCCATCGAAACCACTATTAATGAATACATTCTACATACGTATAATTTAAGCAGTGACATTAGCTTGATACTTCAAAACCTAGTACTGATTAATAATGATGAACAATTAATAGTTGAGCTTATTGATCTTGGAATCCTCACCAATGTTTTGCAAGGGACTATAGCAATAATCCCTGATTTTAATTAACGTTCCTTATTCTGAAAAATATATACTTCGGTAGCTCCCCGTCCATATTTTTTGTAATCGGCATCGTTAAATTGCAAATTACCGTACTGTCTAAAAAGATACTCTAATTCGGCTTTAAGCACCCCTTCTCCAATTCCGTGTATGAAAACGATACGCTGTATCCTCTTTTTGAAAGCAAATTCTAATTGTCGTTTCGCTGTATCAATTTGAATGGTCAACATTTCATAATTATCCAACCCTTTGCTCTTTGGAACCAATTGATGAATATGTAAATCTACCTCCATAGGCGGAAGGTTCCTTTCTTTTGGCTTGACGCGCTTCACCTTTTTATACTTCTCCGCGGCCTTCTCTGATAGTACTTCTGAAACATCATCTGGAATAAAATCGCGTTTCGACAACGTATTATCCACTAACACTAACTCCGAATTTTCAAATTCCATTTCAAATTCGTCATCGGTAGAAATAACAACTAAATTGCCGCGAACCGACAATACCTTGCCAGACAAATCATCGTCTAATACTAAAACGCTATCTCCTGGACTAAAATGTCGTTGTTGTTTGCTCATATTTGTAAAAATACACTGATAAAGTAGTGATTAAAAAGATTTTAAAAGGATTTTTCCTACAAAACAATGGGTGGTTGAAAAATTATTTTATCTTTATAGCGGTAAATTAAACATTTTAACCCCAAAGTGAGATGTTTTATAAAACAAATATTATGAAAAACCTACTACTTTCAATTACGGCTTTACTATTTGCCGGATCCTCTATAGCGCAACTCTATGTTAAACCTACGGCTAGTGGGGATGCTTCTTATGTCTATGTAAAAGATGAGGTATTGTTTGTTGAAAATGATATTGATCTTACTGAGAATGTTGCTTCTCTGACCGAAAAAGCCAGCATCTACTTTAGAGATGGAGGGCAACTCATTCAAGGAACGGGAACTACAGCTAATTCAGGTGATGGATATATTTCAATACTTCAAACCGACCTCATGTCAGATGCTTGGGACTATGCTTATTGGTGTTCTCCCGTGGGTGATCAAAGGATTGCAAATACGCTTAATCAACCCTTTGGAGCAACGCGCTTTTTTGATGTTCAAGGAGCCCTTACTGGAACCGAGTCTAATGTGAACGCTCCAACCGGGCAATTAAACGGTGTTCAATCTCCAATGCAAATTTCAAATCGTTGGTTGTATACCTATACAAGTATAAGTCCAACAGCTACAAGTAGTGCTTGGCTCAGAGTTAATAGTGCATCTATTGTTTCGCCAGGAAGAGGATTT
>Ga0075467_10001512_pt1 | contig 19157 bp, 21 predicted proteins | sample DEB08_DNA_9_FD_75067 | JGI IMG/M metagenome (GOLD analysis project Ga0075467, IMG submission 75067) | Aqueous microbial communities from the Delaware River and Bay under freshwater to marine salinity gradient to study organic matter... | ecosystem: Environmental > Aquatic > Marine > Coastal ... | reverse complement strand
TTTTCGATCGAGACCGGCATGCCCGAGGTGCCGCGCTTTGCGATGTATTCCGGCTGCATGGTCGATAGCATCACCTGGCAGATGGCGCGCTCCGGGCTGCTGACAGCGACGGTGAGCCTTGTGGCCCAAGGCGAAGCGCTTGACACAAGCTCCGCTGCGGGCAGTCTGGCCAACCTCGATCTGATCCGCTTTGGTCACTTCAATGGTGCCATCACCCGCAACGGCACGGCACTTGGCAATATCATCTCCGCCGAGATCACCTATGCCAACAACCTCGACCGCGTGGAAACCATCCGCTCGGACGGGCGCATTGATGGTGCAGATCCAAGCATCGCGGCGCTGACCGGTCGCATCGAGGTCCGTTTCGCCGATCAGGTACTGGTGAACCAAGCGATCAATGGCGATCCCTGCGAGATGAGTTTCGCCTACACGCTGCCATCGGGCGAAAGCCTGACATTGACCGCGCACGCTGTGTATCTGCCCCGCCCGCGGATCGAGATTGCCGGCCCGCAGGGCGTGCAGGCGACCTTCGACTGGCAGGCTGCACGCGATGCCACGCTCGGGCGGATGTGCACCGTCACACTGATCAACAGTATCGAGGAATATTGACCATGCTGCGCCTGAACCTCGCCTGCGAGCCATACTGGCTCGATCTTGGCCTTGGCGTCCGCGTCCGGGTTGAACCGCTGACCACGGCGCTGATGGTCGCCGCGCGCAGCGACCCCGTCGTACGGGGTCTGCCGGAAGGGACCAGCGACGACGAGATCGCGGTGATCTTTGGCAAAGTGCTGGCAGACCGTGCCATTCTCGATTGGGAGGGCGTCGGTGATGCAGACGACAATCCGACACCAGTAACGCCCGAAGGGATTGCAGCGCTTCTGGATATCTGGCCGATCTTCGAGCGCTTCCAGATGGGTTATGTCGCCCGGGGTCTGGAGCTGGAACAGGAAAAAAACGCCTCCGCGCTCTCGCCGACTGGGTCTACGGCGGGGGCGAAGGCTATTGTGCCGCATGCACGCAAAACTGCAAAGACTGCCCGCAAACTCTGAACGCGCCGCGCACCTTTGAAGGCTGGCAAGTCTGGGATCTTTCAGGGCGACTGGGCGGCCAGATCCGGGCCGTGCCCGGCGTTGTTCTGGGCTGGGACATGAGCGCAGCACTCGCCATGGCCGAAGCGTTGGGCGTGGATCGTCGCGCAGCGGTCGAATTCCTTCCCGTCATAGAGGCGGTGATGGTGCGCAAACTCAACGAGCAGATGGCAGGACAAGATGACTGAAAAGCGTGTCAGTGTGCGCCTGTCTGCCACCGGTGGGCGGCAAGTGAAGGCCGAGCTGGAAGGTGTCGGCGAAGCTGGATCGCGCGGCTTTGGTCGTCTCTCCCGCGAGATGGAGGGCGCCAACGCGCGGCTGGCCGCCTTTGCGCGGCGTGCGCGGGTGGCGATGGCCGCTGCAGCGGCGGCCATTGCGGCTGCGGCTACGGCCATGATCCGGTCAGGGCTCCAGACGGTCGATGCCCAGGCCAAGCTGGCCGCCTCGCTGGATACGACCGTTGAAAGCATTCAAGTGCTGGAACGCGCCGGCGATCTGGCGGGTGTGTCGATGGGTCAGGTCGAACAGGCCGCCATGCAGTTGACGCGACGGCTGAGCCAGGCCGCTGCTGGCACGGGCCCAGCTGCAGACGCGCTGGACCGCCTACGGTTGTCGGCGTCGGAGTTGCAGGCGCTCCCACTCGACCAGCGCATTGCGCTCATTCAGGACCGGCTGGCCGAGTTTGTACCAGAGGCCGAGCGCGCTGCGGTGGCATCGCAGCTCTTTGGCGATCGCGCCGGGCTGGTGTTCACACGCATCGACACGGCCACGCTGCGCCAGGCCACGCAGGATGTGCGCGATTTCGGGGTGGTGGTGTCCGATCAGGATGCTGCCCAGATCGAGCGCACCAATGATGCGATCTCGCGTCTGGGGCTGATCTGGCGCGGGCTCTCGAACCAGCTCGCCGTAGCTGCTGCCCCCGCACTGGAGACCGTGGCCAATGCGATGGCCGCGGTGGCGCGCACCACAGGGCCGCTCGGCATCGCCATTCGGACACTGTTCGAGAATCTCGGACGGCTGACAGCCTATGCCACAGGCATTGCTGCGCTGATGGCGGGGCGTTTTGTGGCCGCCAAGATCGCAGCGGCGGTTTCAGTGCGCGGACTTGCCATGGCGCTGGTGATCCTGCGCGGGGCGCTGCTGCGTCTGCCACTCATCGGTCTCGTCGTCGCAGCAGGAGAACTGATCCACTGGTTCGGGCGGCTCGTGCGCGGTGCGGGCGGGTTTGGCAACGCGCTCTCGCTTCTGGGCGATCTCGCCCGCGAGGTGTGGGAGCGCATGCAGTTGGGTGCTGTCGCCATGGGGCTCGCGATCATGGCCAGCTGGGCTGAGATAAAGGCCGCCATTGCCGAGGCACTGCAGGCCTCACTGGAAGCGGTGGTCAGTTTTGGCAATGCTGCACTAAACACCTTTCAAGGGGCTTTTGAGGCGATCAAGGTGCTCTGGGGCGCACTGCCCGGAGCGATCGGGGACTTTGCCTTTCAGGCGGCGAACGCGCTAATCTCCGGCGTCGAGGCGATGCTGAATGGCGTCGGTGAGCGCATCAACGGATTTCTGGACGGGATTAACGCCGGGCTTGAGGCGCTGGGGATCGAGCGGCGCATCTCGCTGATCGGCAATCTGGAACTCGGCCGGATCGACAATCCCTTTGCAGGTTTGGCGGCTGAAGCGGGGACGGAGGCAAGGGCGGCGTTTCAGGCAGCGTTCAATTCCGAACCCATTTCACTGCCGGATTTGGGGCTTGGTGCCTATGCAGAAGACGCACGCAGTCAGGCCGAGGCGCTGCGCGCGACCATGGCGGGTGTGGTTGAGGCGGCAACAGCCCCGCTCGAATCCGTGGCCGCCCTACGCGAGGCCGTCACTGCGTCGGGAATGGAGGCCGAAACTGCGCTCACAGGCGCGCGCACCGCCGCCGAGGGGCTGGAGGATGCGCTGGATGCAACCGGCGAGGCCGCAGGACGCGCGGGTGGTGCCGGTCGCGGTGCTGGTCAAGCGCTGCGCGAGGCAGCGGACACCGCCCGCGATGCTTGGGATGCGACAACTGAGGCCGTTCGAGCCGCGCAGGAACGCTCACGTGAAATCGCGCAAGGTCTGGCGCAGGACATAACAGGGCCGATCAAGGAAGCGCTGAAGTCTGGTGAGTTCAGCTGGGAGACCTTTGCCAGCGCGATCTCGCGGATCGCGCAGAACCTTGCGAACCGGCTGATCGAGGCAGCCTTCAAACCGATTGAGAACGCGCTGATTAACGCCTTTTCCGGCATGGGCGGCGGCGGTGGCTTCTTCGCGAGCCTCTTCGGCTTTGCCCGCGGTGGCGTTTTCGCCGGTGGTCAGGAACTTACAGCCTTTGCCCGCGGTGGCGTCGTTAACCGGCCGACGGTGTTTCCGTTCTCACGGGGCATCGGGCTGATGGGCGAGGCCGGACCCGAGGCGATCCTGCCGCTGCGCCGCGGGCGCGACGGGCGGCTCGGGGTGGAGATGAACGGCGCCGGAGCAGCGCAACCCGCGCAGGACATGTCGACGCGCATCATCAACGTCCTCGACCCGTCGGTGGTCGGCGACTACCTCGCAACGGCCTCCGGTGAGCGGGCCATCCTGAATGTCATCCGCCGCAACCGGAGTGCGCTGAATGCCTGAGGCGGGAAACGTATTGCCGATATGGGCCTTCTCGGTGGCACAGGAAATCACCGAGGTGCTGGAATGGCGCACCGACGTTCTGACATCGCGCGCGGGTGAACAGCGTATCGCGCTCCGACCGCGCCCGCGCGAGATCGTCACTTTTCGGCACAGGCTGGATGCGCTTGGCATGGCACGGGCGGCGGAATTGACGCGCGCGGGCTTTGCCGGAGACTGGAACGTGCCACTCTGGCACATGGCACAGCAGCCGAACGCCGATCTGGTACAGGGTGACACCGAGATCCTGATCAACACTGGCGTGGCGGATTACCGTGGCGGCGGTCTGGTGGCCGTCGCTGTGGACGGCGGGGATCCAGCGGTTCTGGAAATAGCTACGGTTGAGGCGGATCGGCTGATCCTGACAGAGCCGCTTGTTTTGCAGCTTCCCGCTGTGGCGGTGGCCGCGCAGCGCACCACTGTCGCGCCGATCCGGCCAGGCGTGCTGACCTCGGCCGTCGAGGTCGCGCGACGCAGGCAAGGCGACGGCACGGTTACAGCCAGCTTCCTGCTGCGCGATGCGTCTGAACTCACAGCACCGGCGATGCCGACCTATCTCGGGCGCCCGGTGCAAACTGACCCGAGCCTCGTTCGCCGTCCGCTCACCGCCAGCCTGCGCCGTGCCGTCGAGTATGTCGACAACGGCTTCGGCCCTGTCGTGGTGGAGCCGATGCGCGATGTCTTCGAACGCAGTGAGATGATCACGCTGAAGGCGCAAGGCCCGACCGCACGCTACTCCCTGCGCCGCTGGCTCTGGTCTCTGCGCGGACGCCTGGCGAGCTTCTGGCTGCCGACTTGGGGGCGGGAAATGCAGCTGCGCGCCGCCATGACGTCGGGGGCAGCCCTGATGCGCGTGGCACCGGTCGCATCATTTGATGCTTATATCGGCCGCCGGATCATGTTGGAAATGCCCGGGGCGTTGCGTTTCCGGACGATCACCGCGGCCATTGCCGATGGCGCGGATCACCAGCTGACGTTGTCGTCAAACCTTGGCGAGCCAGCCCAGTTAGGAACGAAGGTACACTTCCTGACCGTCATGCGGTCGGATGCAGACCGGGTTGAGATACAGCATGGCGCTGTGGCGAGCGAGGTAAACCTCTCCGCGGTGGAGATCAAGGAATGAACCTTGACGTCGAAAATTGCAGCGTGGCACTGTTGGTCAAACGAAAGACCCTCGACCCTATCAATGCTTTGCGCGTTACGCCGAAATTGCACGCGCGGCCTCACGAAGCGACCCATGGCCTACAAAGAATAACTAAATGATCGAAAAATTTCTCGACCGGATATCCTTCAACATGAACTGGCAACGGGGTCAGGGGACTGAACTGCCGCGCTTCGCCGGGATTTACGTCGAGGTTCTGTGGCCTGTCCGAGGTATCCGTATCGGCCAATCAAGAAACATCTTCATTAGGCACAGGGGCGCTTTACGCTGGTACCGTGGGATGAAGGCGGGAACGGACCGAGACATAGACAGACGAGGCATTCTACCAGATTATGCGCGCGAATATGGCGCTGATGGGCTTGAGGCATTTCTGATCTCTGCTGATCCTTCGCTGGATGATGATCTCCTTCGAAAGCAGTTCGAAGCGCATCTACACGAATGGGCGCGCAACCAAGCGGTCTGGACGAATTTCAACACCGAAAACACCAGAAGATATCTGGGCTGAGACCTTTTCGTGAAACACCGCCCAAAAGCGGGCGGTATTCACGCCAAGGGTTCGCTGCAACAACTGAGTGTGCCCCATGACCTATACCAGCATCGAGACCTCTCCCGCCGAGGGCCGTCCGTATTTCCTGTACCAGTTTGTCGAAGGCGATCAGGTTTGGCGTTTCACCAGCAGGGCCACAACCTGGACCAGCGCGGGCAGCGGAGGGACCGAAATTACATGGGAGCCCGCCGCTGTGGCCCATGGTGATGTGGTGCAGACAAGTGAGATCGAACGCGGGCGGCTGGAACTGACCTGGCCCTTGTCGCATCCCTTCGCGCGGCGGTATCTCGCACCTATGGGCAACACACCGGTCACGCTGACGATCTTTCGCGGCCACGAGCAGGTGCTGGGCGAGACGGTTGCACATTGGAAGGGCCGCGTGGTGGGCGCTGAGGTCGAAGGTCAACGCATCCTGCTGCAAGCCGAGTCGATCTTCAGTACGCTGCCCCGCGCAGGCGTACGGGCGAAATACCAGCGCCTCTGCCGCCATGCACTCTACGGAAGGGGCTGTGGACTGGACATCGCGCTTTCCTGGCTGACCGGCACGGTGACAACCGCAACAGGCGGCGGGCTGACAATGACGATCCCGGAGGCGGCGGCTGAGCCGAGCGGCTGGTACCGCGGCGGAGTGTTGCGGTTCGGAACGCAACTCGGGTTCATTAATGGCCACTCAGCCGAGACCATAACGCTCTCGCGCCCGATGCCCGAACTGGCCGCAGCGCTCGCCATGCCGGAGATCGACCCGGAGACGGGCGAGCATGTGACCGTACTGGCAGACATCGCGCCCGGCTGCGACCTGCGCTCCAGCACATGCGCGGCCAAATTTGGCAACCTGCCAAACTTCGGCGGCTTTCCTGAGATCCCCGGCCGCAACCCCTTCGGTGGCGGCTCCATCGTCTGACGCGCTCCCGCGGCGGCAATCTGCAAACGGCACATCCTCATGGTCTGGAACTTCATCGCACAGCTCGTTCTCGGGCTGGTGCTCTCTGCGATTTCCTATGCGCTGAGCCCGCGCCCCAAGGTCGAAAAGCCTCTCGCCGCGGGGCTCGATGATTTCAGCCTGCCGACCGCTGAAGAAGGACGGCCTATCCCGGTCATCTTCGGCACCGTGCTGATCACCGGGCCCAATGTGGTCTGGGCCGGGGATTTGCGGGTTGATCCCATCAAGAAAAAAGGCGGCAAGAAATGACGCGTGTGACAATCCAGGACCTGCGCGATGCGCGCTATTGCCTCGCAGGCGTGCGCCCGTGGTTTCAAAGGCATGGCCTCAATTGGCAGGATTTCCTCGCCTACGGCATTGATGCTGACCGGTTGCGCGCAACCAATGACGCGCTGGTGGACCCGGTGATCCAGATCGCGGCATCGCGGACAGCAACAACGGAGACCTGCGATGGGCGGGCGTAGCAAGGCGCAAACCGTTGGCTTTCGGTATTCGCTGGGGCTTCATATGGCGCTTTGCCATGGACCAATCGATGCTATCCGCGAGATCCTTGTCGACCGCCGCACCGCCTGGTCGGTGACCACCGGCGGCGGTGTCTCCGGCGGCGGCGCAGCTGTGGAAACGCGCATCGGTATGGTCGGGGGCATGGCATGCAGCGCAGCACTCGCCGGTGACACCGGGGCGGCAATCACATTCCCAGGCACACGCGCAGGGGTACGCATTGGTCGGGACTACCGCTTGCTGCTGGCGAATAGCTCCAGCCAGACAATTACGCTACAGGGCGTGGCATTCAATGCCGCGACTGGCGTCACTTCATGGACTGTCCTGCCTGAGGCGCTGAGTTTCCCAGTCCAATCGGTCGAAGTGTTTGAGGCAACGACCTCCGCCAGCAACACAGGCGCCAGTGGCGGGCGTATTCGGATCGACAAGCCCGACCTTTTTGGTGGCGAGAGCCGCGAGGGCGGGATCGTCGGCAACGTCGATGTGCTCATGGGTGGCCCCAATCAAGCGCAGAACGACTATCTGGCAGCGCGCATGAACGGGGATGTGCCCGGCTATCGCGGACTGTGCAGCCTCGTGCTGCGACAGGTCTATCTCGGCATCAACCCGTATCTCAAGCCATGGGCGCTGCGCGTGACCCGGGTGCTGACCGGCGAGGCGGGGGCGGCGCAATGGTCTCCATCAAAGGCCCCCATCGTCCCCGAGGCCAACATCTCGGATGCGGCGATCTACATCGCACTCGATGTTTCAGGCTCGATGTCGGGCACCCGTATGGGCGCACAAAAGGCGGGTGTCGCGGCGCTGATCCGCGAGATCGGCGCGGGGGTCGATCCTGACCGGCCAAATGATATGCGCATCGTGCTGTGGAATGCAGGCGTGGCGGGGGCCATCGAGCGCCGCAACATGGATCCGGCCGATTATGCCGCCCTTGAGGCCTGGATGCTTGCGCTGTCGAACAGCACCTCGGGCGGCACCAGCTTTAACGCGGCCTTTTCGCAAGCGGCGACCTTTTTTGCCGGTGGTGGGTCCAAACGACGGATCATGATCTTCGTCACTGATGGGGAACCAGCACCCGTATCATCAGTCGATGCAGCGCTGGCGATCATCCGCACCCTGCCGCCCGCCGACATCTTCGGCTTCAACATCGCGCTGGCCAATACCACTTTCACCGCGCGCATTGACAACACGCCGGTGGACGGCGTGCCGGTGATCCCACCCGGCAACCCCGACGCACTGGTCGCCTCGCTGCGCGGCGCCTTCGGGAACGGCCCGGACATGAACCCGGCCCATATCATCCGGGAGTGCCTGACCAATCGAGACTGGGGTTTGGGCTATTCTACCGTCGAAATCGGCACCAGCTTCACAGCCGCCGCCGACCGGCTTTACACCGAGGGCTTCGGCCTTTCGCTGATATGGCAGCAGGACAGCTCAATTGAGGAGTTCATCGGCAGTGTTCTGGACCATATCGATGCGACGCTCTTTATCGATCGGCGCACCGGGCTCTGGGAGCTCAAGCTGATACGGGCAGATTACACCGCCGCGACGCTGCCTCTCTTCGACGACACCAATGTCGTGGACTGGGGTCGGCTGGGGCGGCGTGCGCCCTCGGACCTCGTCAATAGCGTCACTGTACGCTTCACTGATGCCTGGACCGATGAAGTTGGTGCTGTCAGCGTCACCGACACGGCCCGGGTGCAGGCTATGGGTGAGGTGATTGCGACCACGCTCGATTATCCTGGCATCCGCTATCAGGGACTGGCGATCCGCGTGGCCGAGCGCGATCTGCGGGCCCTTTCCGTGCCGCTCTTGTCGGGCGAGATCGTGGTGAACCGGCAAGGCGCGGACCTCGGGCCTGGCGATGTGATCCGGCTACGCGCGCCGCGCCTCGGGCTGGGCGACGTGGTCATGCGCATCTCCGAGATCGGTCAGGGCGACGGGCGCGACAATGGCATCCGGCTCAAGCTCGCCGAAGACGTTTTTGCACTGGGGGCCACCGCCATCGCGGGCGGGCGCATGCCGACTGGCACTGGCGTCGCCGCACCGCCACGCGCGCTGACGCGCCGTATGGTCATCGAGGCCCCTTATTGGCTGCTGGTTCGCGAGTTGGGTCACTCTGAGGCTGACCGCATTCTCGCTGAGGATCCGGACGCGGGCGCACTGGTTGCCACCGGCGAACGTCCCAGCGCCGACGCGCTGGCGGCCGAGCTCTGGATCGACACCGGCACCGGCCCTGCGCAGGAGGGCGTGGTCGCCTTCGCGGCAACGGCGCTGCTGGCGGCCGATCTGTCGGACGACCCGGAAGCGCACATCATCCCCGTCACCGGATGGCGTGATATTGGCGAGGTTGGCATCGGTACGTTAGCCAGCATCAATGGCGAATTGGTTCGCGTCGACGGCATCACTTCCACGGCCATCACCGTCGGCCGGGGCTGCCTCGATACTGTCCCACGCGCGCATGCGGCAGGCACGCCGGTGGTCTTCTTTGACGAAGGTGCGCGGATCACTGAGGAAAGCTGGGCGGCGGGCGAAACCCTGGCTGTCCGGCTGCTGCCCGAGACCGGGCGCGGCACGCTGGCCTTTGCGCTGGCCCCGGAAGACAGCGTGATGCTGAACAGGCGGGCGATCCGCGCCCTGCCACCCGGGCGGGTGCAAGCCAATGGTAGCTACGCGCCAGATGTGGATGCGCTGATCGCCGATGACCTCGTCCTGACCTGGGCCCATCGTGACCGCCTCACCCAGACCAGCCCAGTGATCGTCGATCATACGGGCAGCTCCATCGGGCCAGAGCCGGGTGTCGGCTATGCGATCGAGGTGCGGTGGATTGATCCCGACACCGGCGTGGCCCTCATGCCGCCCGGCATCGTCATCGACGTAGGCACCGGGACCAACTGGACGCTGGCGTTCGACGACATTCCTGAGACAGGCGCGCCGGAACGCACTGCCGAGATCGACATTGCCGTCCGGTCGCGTCGGCTGGTCGGAGGGGCCTGGCTCACCGACCGCGAGGCGCGCCGGTATCGGCTAACAGCGCCCTTCGCCGCCGGTTGGGATCGCGGCTGGGGCTTTCTCTGGGGCAGCTGACCGCAATCGCGGCCAGCGCCACCGTTACCATTATCACCAACATTATGAACACAAGCGAGGACGAGCATGCCGGAACGGATCATGCCGGGGCTGGGGCTGCGCGCCTTCTATGATCCCGGCCAGCGCGACTGGGGCACCAGCGTCAGTGAAGACCTGCGACGCCTCTCGGCACTGGTGCAGGCGCGCGCCACCTCACGCACCGCAGCACTTCCCGCTTCCGGCACCGAGGGTCAGATCGCCATTTTGCCCGCCACGTCAGGTGCCAATGCCAATGCGCTGGCTTTGTGGGACGAAGTAGACGGTGCCCCTTCATGGGTCTACCTAACCCCACAGGAAGGCTGGCAGGTCTGGATCACTGACGAGAGCCGGCTTGTGCGCTTCACCGCAGGGGCTTGGACCTCTGTGCCGCGCCCGGGCATCGTGACGATCCGCACTCTGACGGCCAGCAGCTATACTTTGGAGATGGTCGATCTGGGCAGCATCCTCGAGACCACAGGCTCCTCAGCCGTCACCGTGACAATCCCACCCGAGGCCGAGATCCCCTTCGAGATCGGCACGCTGATCAACGTGACGCAGGTCGGTGCCGGGATCGCCACTGTCGCGGCGGCACCGGGCGTCTCGCTCAATGGTGTGACCGAGGGATCGATCGCACTCGATGGCCAATGGTCGGGGACAGCGCTGGTGAAGCGCGGTGCGGATGCGTGGGTCATCCAGGGCGCGCTGGCGGGGGCAGTTGCATGAGCCTGCTGATGATGCGCGCAGCGATCCTGGCGCAAGGCGGCGATACAGCACCCCCGGTCGATATCGGCTCTGTCTGGCAACTCGACACAACGCGCCAACCACCGGGTTACACACTCACCGAGACCAACCAGACTGCTATCAACACAACGGGCGGCAGCGACTATCGCCGTTGGGTGCCGACCACGAAGGCCATCCTGCCCACAGATGGCTGGCGCTATTGGGAAGTGCTCTGTGCATCAGGTGGTGCTGCAAGTTTCGATGGCTACATGGGCGTCGCCGCGGCCGCGCAGCGCGAAGAGTTCAACAGCGGCAACAATCCGATCACGCTGGGGTCGATCGGCTATCGTGGCAACGGCACGCTTTGGTCGTCCGACACGTCGGCGTCTTCCCAGCGCATTACCGGCTTACCACCCTATGGCGCAGGCGATGTGCTGATGTTCGTGCTGGATCCTGCTGCCGCCAGTCTCTGGATCGGCAAGAACGGCATCTGGCGAGACGATCCGGTGAGCGGGGCCCCAACGTGGACCGCCGGTGGCAGCGCTGCCTTCTATCCGCAAATCCAAGGCCGCAATCCAGGCGATGGCGGCACACTGCGCTCGCTGCCCTCGCAGTTCAGCTACCATGTTCCGCCCGGCATCAAGGCGCTTGGCTTTGAAGAGCCGGACCTGCTCCTCTATCAGGCCGATGCCTACGTCGAGTCCGACGGGTACCGGGATCTCGGCATTGCCGCGTCAGACCTCTGGATCGACATTGGCGGTGACAGCCGCCTCTCCAACGCCGTCGCAACTGTCTTTCTTGAGCAAGGCGGTAGCAGCTTGTTCACCGCTGCGCATGCAACCCTCTATATCGAAGTGGAACTGACATGACACACATCCTGCATCTGGGCCATCAGCCCACCGATATTTCCGGCATCTCGGGGTATCTCAGCACCGTCACCGCGGGCTTCGATGCAACCCTTGACGTCAATGCGCTGAGGTTCACGGGTGCACGCAGCGTTTACGCGCCGTTCAAGGTCACGCATGCCCCGCCTGTTGGTGATCTTTGGCTGGGTTTTCGCTATGTGCCGCCCAGCGGTGATGCGCATACCATCACTGAAGCCGGTGCAACCTTCCTCGATTTTTTCAGCGCCAGCAATGTCCTGATTGCTCGGGTCCGGCCTCTGAGTAGCACCAACCGCTATCACGCCGAAGCCCATGGCGACACGACCGAGCAGGGATCATCGAGCTACTTTGCCACCAGCGGCCAGCCGCAATGGATTGATGTCCGGTTGGCGGTCGGTGCCGACATCACCATCGAGTTCTTCGTCGATGGCGTTCTGCAGAGTACAGCCACGGCAGCAAACACCGCTGGCAAGGGAAAACCTGCGCATGTGGTCTTCGGCAATGGTGGATTGCACGGCACGTTTTCCAACTATGCCTGGTATTATGCCCATATCGCGATCCTCGACGGCGTTTCCACCATCGGGCGTCGCTTTGTGCGCCGCGTTCCCAATACTGTGGCAACATACAATGAGATGATCGGCAGTCTGGATGCGCTCAAGGATGGCAATCTCGCATCGCGGGTTGCCAGTACCCTCGCGGGTCAGCGGCTCTCCTTCTACCTGAGCGGCCCCACGGGCCCCGCGGCGGTCTCGGCCGTAGCAGGAGTGCATCTCAAACAGATTGCGCAGGCGGGCACCAATGGGCCACAAGCCACGGCCGGGTTTATGCGCATGGGCGGGTTCAACTATGACGCGCCCGCCGTGACCGTGCCGGTTATCGCACCACAACAGGTCTATTCGAGCTGGGCGGTGAACCCGGCCGATGCCAGCCCCTGGACCGATCTGAGCCTGCCCATGGAAGTCGGGATCGTTTCGGCATGAGCCCGCGCCGCTCCGGGCAGGGCCATGTCCGCATGCCAGATGCCGAGTTCGAGGAACTGCTGGCCCGCGCGGCCGAAGAAGGCGCCAAGCGCGCGCTCGCCGATGTCGGGCTCGACGGCAGTGAGGCAGCACTCGACATCCGCGATCTGCGTAGCCTGCTGGCCTCAATCCGCTTCGTGCGCCGCACCGCCGTGCAGACCACGGTGCATATCATCACCACGGGCGTGATCCTCGCCCTGCTCGCAGGGATCGCCCTCAAGCTGAAAGTCTTCGGCGCGGGCAGCTGAGCGCAAGGACCAGCGCGACGAGGACCGCGCCGAGCTGAAAGAAGCCCTGCGCGATCTGCGCGGCCATCCTGCGGCTCGACCAGCGGCTGGCAGATTTTGCCCTGGCACAGCCGTTGGCCCCGCGGGCGGCGAGACCCGCCGTTGCGCGGCGCGCCAAGGGCTGAGCCGCACGGCACATCACGCCCTCTACCCACAACCTACCCACCATGCCCGTCGCCTCAGCGGCGGGTTTTGTCGTTTGAAAAGGACCGCCCCATGTCTGATCCCATCCGCACCTTCCGGCATTTTCGCGACGTGCCCAAAAACCTCTGGCGCTGGATGAATTTTAGCCCTGCCGAAATCGCCTGCCGCGGCACCGGCCAGCTGAAGCTGCACCCAGAGGCCCTGGACAAGCTGCAGGCCCTGCGCGACCGGCTCGGCAAGCCGCTGATTGTGCGCTCGGCCTATCGCAGCCCCGAGCACAATCGCGCAGTGGGCGGTGCGAAAGCCTCGAAGCATATGAACGGCACCGCGTTTGATATCGCGATGGCGAACCATGACCCGGTGGCTTTCGAGGCAGCCGCGCGGGAGGTGGGGTTCCTCGGGTTTGGCCATTACCCGCGTTCGGGCTTCATGCATATCGATCTGGGACCTGCGCGCAGCTGGGGCGACAATTTTCCGATCCGTGCGGTGCCCTTCGCCACAGAGATGCCGCCGGCGCGTGAGGCGCTGGCGCAAAGCCGGACGCTGCGCGGGACCGGGGCCGCGGGCGTCGCAACGATTGGCGCGGCTGGGGTTGAGGTCGCGCAGGAGGTGCTGGCTGAAGCGCAGGGGGCCATCCTGCCGCTGGTGCCTTATCTGGACACCCTACGCTGGCTATTCATCGCGCTGGCACTGGGCGGCATCACCGTCGCCGTCTGGGCACGGCTTGATGACTGGAAAAAGGGGCCCCGCTGATGTGGGGCTCTCTGCTGGTTGGGGTTTTTGCCCGGTCATGGGCGCGGCGGGTGGCGAGTTTCGCCCTCGTCACGCTTACAATCACCCTGTTCATTCTCAATCTTCGCCGTGTAGGCGAGCGCGCTGGTCGCGCTGCCGAGCGGCTTGATCACCTGGAGCGTACCAATGCCATTCAACGCAAGATGCTGGAGGCTGCCGCCCGGCGCCCTCGCAGCCGCGACGATCTTCTTGAATGCCTGCGCGAGGGTGGATTCTAACAGACCCGCGTCAGTCTGCCCGCCGGTGGTGGACTACAGCAGGGTCGAACAAGCGCAGGCGGCGGATGAGATCGCCGCGGTGCCAGAGAATGCGCGGATCGTCGACTGGTTGGCGGACTATGCCGTGCTCAGGGCGCAGGTGAGGGCGTGTGTTGTGCCAGAAAGTTAAATTCTTCGAGCAAATTTTCCGACTTGTCTGAGAATACATTCCGGTATTTACGTTGACATGATCCGATATTTCCGCTCATAGAACCTTTATGAATGTTGCCTCACTTTATCCTCGTGCCATCGAACCGCGTCTCCAAGAGGCGATGCAGGATACGCCTGTGGTCTTGCTGGCAGGTCCCCGTCAGGCAGGCAAGACTACTCTGGTGCGCCAAGTGGCAGCCGAGAAAGGATTGCGTTACCTCACCCTTGATGATGACTTGGTGCTAATGTCCGCGCGTGAGGACCCGGTCGGTATGGTGCGGGATATTGATCGTGCCGTTATTGACGAAATCCAACGTGCGCCGAGCTTGTTGCTCGCAATCAAGAAGACAGTCGATGAGGATCGGCGGCCAGGCCGTTTTTTGCTGACAGGCTCGGCAAATTTGATGACCTTGCCAACCGTTGCAGACTCTTTGGCGGGGCGCATGGAAACCCTATCCTTACTGCCTCTTTCACAAAGCGAGATTGAGGGCGTCAACGCGAATTGGATTGATAATGCTTTCCAAGGCAAGCTTTTGCAGGCGCGTCAGGTAGCCGTGGGGGATGATCTGATTGAGCGTGTGTTGCTCGGAGGTTATCCGGAAGCGATCTCTCGAAAATCGGTCCGTCGGCGCACCGCATGGGCCCGTCAATACCTTGATGCTATCATTCAGCGAGATGTTAGAGATATCTCAGGCTTGGAGAAACTAGATCATTTGCCACGGTTCTTGCGTGCGTTGGCTCAAACCGCAGGTCAAATGTGCAATTTCACTAAGCTGGGCGGGCAGGTACAGTTAGACGGGAAGACAGCCGCCAAGTACCTCTCCGTTTTTGAGCAGATGTATTTGCTCAAGCGCGTCGATGTTTGGTCGACGAATAAGCTTTCACGGATTGTGAAAACGCCAAAATTGCAATTTGTTGATTCAGGATTGTTGGCGGCGCTGCTTGAGATAACTGTGGATGAAGTTAAGCAGGATCGGACGCGGTTCGGCGCGCTTCTCGAAACTTTTGTTTATACTGAATTGATGAAGCATTCAGCCACGTCGGACAGTGAGTATCAGCTGCTGTATTATCGCGATGCGGATAAGATCGAAGTTGATGTTGTCATAGAAGATCCCATCGGCAACTTGGTTTGTGTTGAGGTTAAGGCTGCTGCCACTGTGAAGTCGAATGATCTCCGCGGCCTGAAAAAGATGGCGGCTGTCGCAGGTAAGAAATTCAAACTCGGTGTTTTGTTTTACGATGGGCAAGAAGTTTTGCCGTTGGGGGACAAGATCTGGGCGGTACCTTTGTCCAGCCTATGGGGAACCGAATGATCTGCCCGATTAATTGGTGATGGTGCTTTTGGGTTTCATTCATTTCCCGCGCGGAGCGAGGCGGCAATAGCATCAATTGACCTGAAAAGTGTGAAGTGATCATCGCGCGACGGCATAAATCCGCGCCGTCGCCAGAAGTCGGCGGCTTCACTGTCGATGGCATTCACGATGAGTGCACGCCCGCCGATCAACGATGCAGCTTGTACGCTGCGCTCCAAGGCGTGCTTGATGAGCCCTGAACCGATGCCTTTACCTTTCCAATCCAGATCAGTCGCAACTTGTCCAAGAAGTAAGCAGGGCACGGGATTAGGCGGCTGACCAGTCCGGATCGCCCGCGGCACTGTGTTTGGCACCACCGCCGTTGGCGCAAGGCCATAATAACCCACGACCCGATTGTCTTCATGCACCACGATTACCGCCGAAAAGCCTTTCTGATGATTGGAAAGAGCGCGGGTTTTTAGCCAGTTATCGAGCGGTGGCTTCCCGCAAGAAAAACTCGAAACATCATGAGCTGCGCTGATAGGTTCCGGAAAAGAGAGCGGCACAGACTATCGCACGTCTTTTGTGGGCATCTCCCAGGGGGCAGGGCGGCGAACGAGCTCGACCAACTCTGGAACCGGCGCGGCGGGCGCCGCAAGCACCGATACAAATGCCTCAAAGCTCTCCGCGCTCATGCGCACAAGGCCTGAATCCATCAGGACGTCCTCTGCCGCTCGGACAGCCGCGTCACGCACGAAGTCCGTTCGAGAGCGACCGCGTAGTCGAGCTGCTCGATCGATGATGGCGACGTCGCTTTCTGGAAGGCGCATCGACATAGGGAAATCTTTTCGATCGGTCATGGCAGTCATGGTGAAGCCTCCTTTGACTTTGACTAATATATGTGAGTGTAGCGCAATTTGCAATACGTCATCGCTTTGACCTAAGGCCTCGTGGGGCGTCGAGGTCCTTGCCGTTTTTATGCGTCTCACTCCGCCGCCACACTCGGCTTGGCCTGCACCAGATCGCCGACGATGTTGGCCGCCTCGATAAGGGCGCCGGGCGCGAGGTGGGCGTAGCGCTGGGTGGTCTTGGCGTTGGAGTGGCCAAGCAGCTTTTGCACCTCGTAGAGCGACCGCCCCGAGTTGACCAGGAAGCTCGCGAAGGAATGGCGCAGGTCGTGTAGCCGTACGTCGGGAATGCCGGCCCGCTGCCGGATCGTGTCCCAGCCGTGATGAATCGAGTCCTGCGGCCGCCCCGTGTTCGGGTTCCAGAACAGCCAAGGGATCTCAGGCTCGCGGGGCAGGGACCGCAGAACCGCAAGGGCGGCGTCTGAGAGCGCGATGTGGCGCGCCTTGCCCGATTTTGACAGTGGCACGGTCAGCAAGCGACGCTCGAAATCAACGAACTCCCAGCGGGCATGCATGATCTCGGTCTTACGCGCGCCGGTAAACAGCAAGAGCTTGATGATGTTGCAAGCCTGCTGGTTGGGGTTGGTCTCCAGCTCGGCCATGAGCCGTTGCGCTTCTTCCTGAGTGAGATAACGCTCCCGCGCACCGTTGTCAGGGAAGGGCTCGATGCCGCCAGCGGGGTTTGGTACCATGGGCATCACCTCCCATCGCATCGCGCAGTTGAACATGAATCTGATCAAGACCAAGGTGCGATTGGCTGTCGCCGCGGCGTAGCCCGATTGTTTCATGCCGTTGTGCAATGCTATAACGTCCGAGCGGCGTATCCGGCTGAGCCTATGTTTGCCAAGAACAGGCAGGATATGATTGCGCAGCAGGCTGTCATCCGAAATCCAGCTGCGCTTTCGGGTTTTGACATGCGGCATGTAATGTTCGGCGGCGAATTCGGCGAACGTCGGGATGTCCTTGAACCGGTCGGCCTCGAGCTTGGGGTCACCGCCTTCAGCCACCATTTTCTTCATGCGCGACGCCAACACCCGGGCTTCAATCAGCGAGATTTCATCGACAGCGCCGATCCGCGCCAGGCGGACGCGCTTTCCGGCATCGCGATATCGATAATAGTAGGTGGCCCGGCCATTGGCGCGATGCTCAACGGCAAAGCCTGTGATCTCTGTGTCGAAATAATAGGTACCGCGCGCTTTGGGGGTCAGGCTAGGCAGGGTTTCCAGAAACTCAGATGTGAGGGCTTGGCTGGGCATGACTCGTCTCCTGTTGAGTTGTAAGACACCATAACGTAATATGCCGCCAAAGCGACATAAAAAGTGTCGAATAGGAAATGAAAGTGAGGTTTTCATGATTGAAGGTCGTCAGATTCGCGCAGCACGCGGATTGCTGGGGTGGAGCCGGGCAGACCTGATCGAAGCCTCTGGGGTTTCGATATCAGCATTACTGCGTCTCGAGGGCGCGCAAGCGGACAGCCGCAGCTCAACCCTCAACAAGGTGATCGCGGCGCTGAACGCGGCCGGTATCGAGTTCATCAATGACGGCCAGCAGGGTGTTGGCGTCTTGGTCAGGCCATCCAGCGACGCAGACTGACAGCTGTGCCACGGGTCAGACCGCCTTGGTAGGATCCTACCAACGGCGGGCCGTTTAGCGGCCAGCTTCGTCAGTCAGGGGTGGCATGCAGCGCAATCCCGCGCAGGCGTTCGTGGTAGGATCCTACCAAATCTGAGGCTGGTAGGATCCTACCAGCTGGTCAGCGGCCCCGGTTGTCGCGGTGGTCTTGCGAAGAGACCGATCCGTCCGGAATGGTGGCGCAACGCGGCCCAAAGCCGACTAGAACTGTCCTGAAACCGCCCGAAAACGGGCCTCAGAGTAGGTTTTTGGTAGGATTTTTCGGTGACGTACCAACGTCCTACCACGCGCCCGCGCGCGCAACCGTTTGAATAGACGCAAATAAATTCCAGAGCGACACATTAAGCGTCTTTTCTTGGTGTGCTTTTGGTAGGTGGTAGGTCAAAGTAGGGCATTTTTTGCCCGTAACCTCCTGTTTTTACAACATATCTTCCTGATTCCGTCCGCCAGTGTAACTGAAAGTGACGATGAACTATTGGAGCGAGATGCGACAAGCGACTGTAATAAAACAAGAAATGAGCCAGATCAAACCGACCGTCACTGTCATGTTAAATGGCAGAAAGGGTGATTTGACTGGCTTTGAGCCGTTTTGTGGCATCGAAAACGCCCAAGCAGTGTCACCTCGCGGTGTTTTGTTGGCAGCCAACGCGCTTTCTCGTCGATCATCACTTTCACTAAATCTTGCAGGCAGGCCTGAGATCAGTGCAAGTCGGTCGCGATTGCGAAGGGCGTCACTGCCACTGTCAAAATTATGTTCAGCGGAGGCCCATTTGGTGCACTCCGCATCTTGCGTTGCATCAGATGTCCCCACGGCAGCCATGGATGCTGATGCGTCGAGAGCCAAAGCAGACAAACAACAAAATCGATATTCGACAGCGTCGCAGCCGCGCGACGGCGTCACATCAAGAATGCCCACACAGCCGAGAACCCCACGCGGTCTCGTATCTCACACTCTTATAAATGTTGCTGCGCGCTCTTCAGTCGCGTGCGGCCCCGAAACAAACTGCTGCGGCACCGCCGTCGGTTCCCAGATTTAGAATAAGGAAGATGGACATGAAAGATTTC
>Ga0075467_10001511_pt1 | contig 19168 bp, 17 predicted proteins | sample DEB08_DNA_9_FD_75067 | JGI IMG/M metagenome (GOLD analysis project Ga0075467, IMG submission 75067) | Aqueous microbial communities from the Delaware River and Bay under freshwater to marine salinity gradient to study organic matter... | ecosystem: Environmental > Aquatic > Marine > Coastal ... | reverse complement strand
TGGCAGTAAGAGTAACGTGCTGGTTAGTAGGCATGTTCCTTTTGCGCTGACCTTATGTTGGTGTCTTTGAGAGTCAAGAATTTAACCCTTCACTAGCTAAAAAGAGCTGAGGATTTATTGTGTTAGAAGCATATCGCGCGCACGTCGCTGAACGAGCTGAGATGGGCATTGTGCCTGAGCCATTGAACGCAACCCAAGTTGCTGACCTAATTGAGTTGTTGAAGAATCCGCCAGCGGGCGAAGAAGAGTTCTTGATGGACTTATTTACCAACCGAGTGCCGGCCGGAGTTGATCAAGCGGCTTACGTGAAGGCCAGCTTTTTAGCGGCGGTTGCCGCGGGTGAAGCTTCGTCGCCGTTGATCAGTGATGAGCGGGCTACCGTTATCCTGGGCACTATGCTCGGCGGCTATAATATTGAGCCACTGATCAAAGCGTTGGATAATCCTAAGCTTGCAGATGAAGCGGCTAGCTCGCTATCGCACACATTGCTGATGTTTGACGCTTTCTACGACGTGAAAGAAAAAGCCGATGCCGGCAATGCACACGCTAAGCAGGTTATACAGTCTTGGGCTGATGCTGAGTGGTTTACTTCCAAAGATGTCGTTGCTGAAAAAATTACAGTGACCGTGTTTATGGTTCCCGGTGAAACTAACACTGATGATCTGTCGCCAGCACCAGATGCTTGGTCGCGCCCAGACATCCCGTTGCACGCATTGGCTATGTTGAAAATGCCGCGTGATGGTTTCGATGTCAATGGTGATCCATTAGGCAAAATTGAAGAGCTAAAAGAAAAAGGTTTTCCAGTTGCCTATGTCGGCGACGTCGTAGGTACCGGCTCCTCGCGTAAATCAGCTACTAACTCAGTGCTGTGGACAATGGGCGACGATATCCCTCATATTCCTAATAAGCGCGATGGCGGCTATTGTTTTGGCGATAAAATTGCTCCGATTTTTTATAACACTATGGAAGATTCTGGCGCATTGCCAATCGAAATGGACGTTACAAAAATGGAAATGGGTGATGTGATCGATGTGTTTCCATACGAGGGTGTGGTTAAGCGCCACGGAACCGACGAGGTTATCTCAACCTTTAAATTGAAAACTCAAGTGCTGCTCGACGAAGTTCGAGCTGGCGGCCGTATTCCGCTAATCATTGGCCGTGGCCTTACGGCTCGCGCTCGCGAGTCGTTAGATTTACCTGCGTCTGATTTGTTCCGCTTGCCAGAACCTGTAGTGGAAAGCAGCAAGGGTTACACCTTGGCGCAAAAAATGGTTGGTAAAGCCTGTGGTCTAGAAGGCGTACGCCCAGGCCAATACTGTGAACCAAGAATGACCACTGTAGGCTCGCAAGATACCACTGGCCCGATGACTCGTGACGAGTTAAAAGACCTAGCTTGCTTGGGTTTCTCAGCCTATTTGGTGATGCAATCGTTTTGTCACACGGCGGCTTATCCTAAGCCGGTTGATGTGGAAACTCACGCTAACTTGCCTGATTTTATCCGTAACCGAGGCGGCGTGTCACTGAAGCCAGCCGACGGCATCATTCACTCTTGGTTGAACCGTATGTTGTTGCCTGACACGGTTGGTACCGGTGGTGACTCACATACTCGGTTTCCAATCGGAATTTCATTTCCAGCGGGCTCGGGTCTTGTCGCGTTTGCTGCAGCGACCGGAGTTATGCCGCTTGATATGCCCGAATCAGTGTTGGTTCGTTTTAAAGGTAAAATGCAGCCAGGAATCACTTTACGTGACTTAGTGCATGCGATTCCATTGAAAGCCATCGAGCTAGGCCTGCTAACGGTTGCCAAAGAAGGTAAGAAAAATATTTTCTCTGGCCGAGTTCTAGAAATTGAAGGTCTACCCGACTTGAAAGTAGAGCAAGCCTTTGAGCTTGCTGATGCGTCCGCTGAACGTTCGGCTGGCGGCTGTACTATTAAGCTCAATAAAGAGCCAATCATTGAGTACATCACGTCAAACATCACCATGATGAAGTGGATGATTTCTGAAGGCTACGGAGACGTGCGTACGATCTCTCGTCGTATTGTTGAAATGCAAAAATGGCTAGAAACTCCAGACTTATTAGAGGCCGATGCCGATGCTGAGTACACTGAAGTTATCGAAATTGACTTGAACGATATTAAAGAGCCTGTTCTATGTTGCCCAAATGACCCAGACGATGCGAAAACCTTGTCTGATGTTTTGAGTCAAGGCGATGTCGAGGTTGATGAAGTCTTTATTGGCTCGTGTATGACTAACATCGGTCACTTTCGCGCAGCGGCTAAGTTGTTTAATGAGATGGGTACGCTGGTTCCAACCCGAACTTGGATTGTGCCACCAACTAAGATGGATGAAGCGCAATTAATCGCAGAGGGTCATTACGCCTCCTTCGCAAAAGCGGGCGCACGTACTGAGATTCCTGGTTGTTCATTGTGTATGGGTAACCAAGCGCGGGTGGCACCAGGCTGTACTGTGGTGTCTACTTCAACCCGTAACTTTCCTAACCGTTTAGGTGATGGCGCCAATGTGTATCTGGCTTCAGCGGAATTGGCGGCTGTTGCTGCTGTTAAGGGTAAGCTACCAACCGTTGCTGAGTATTTAGATATTTCTAAAAACTTAGATTTGGTTGCCGCTGACATTTATAAGTACCTAAATTTCAACGAACTGCCAAGCTATCAAAACGCGGCGGACCAAGTTGAGTTGTCTGTGTAATCAGTTAGGTTGTTGAGATAGCGATTTATCTCACAGCCTAGTTTTTAACCTTGTAACTCATTTAGTTACAAGGGTATCAAAAAGTTTTGTGTTAGAGCCTCGTTCGAATTTCGAACGGGGCTTTTTTCGTTCGCTAATGGCTTTTTTTCGTTCGCTCATGGCTATTGGTTTTATTTCCTCTTCGAAAGCTCAATTTGAGGATATGACAAGTTTGTGAAATAACGATAGCCTATTGCGGGCATGAGTCTTCTTCATCAATAACAGGCTTGCTTTAGTCTATAATCGCCACAAATGAAATAGCGAGGTGTCGTCATGGAGTTTGATCCATTTATCCTGTCACGTATTCAATTCGCTCTGAATATCAGTTTCCATATATTGTTTCCGACGATTACTATCGGGCTCGGCTATTTCTTACTCTTCTTTCGCATTCGCTATACCCAAACCAAAGACCCGCATTGGGAATTCATCTACGCGTTCTGGGTCAAAGTATTCGCTCTAACCTTCGCACTCGGTGTCGTTACTGGCATTGTCATGAGTTTTCAGTTTGGTACCAATTGGCCAGGCTTTATGGAAAAGGTCGGCAATATCGCGGGCCCATTACTGGGTTACGAGGTTCTGACTGCATTTTTCTTAGAAGCTTCATTTCTAGGGATCATGTTATTTGGACGGCAGCGCGTGTCAAACCGTCTACACCTAATCGCCACTGCTATCGTTACGCTTGGAACGACGCTGTCAGCGTTTTGGATTTTAAGTCTTAACTCATGGATGCAAACCCCAACCGGGTTTACCTATGAGAATGGCGTGATGATCGCCGAGAGCTGGTCTGCAGTGATATTTAACCCCTCGTTTCCGTATCGTTTTGCTCACATGATGGTAGCAAGCCTAATCACCGCGTCCTTCTTAGTCGCCGGCGTAAGCGCCTGGAGGGTGCTTAAAGGGGTTGATGGCCCAGCCACCATGAAAGTGCTTAAAGTGGCCATAATCGCTGCCGCTATTCTGACTCCAACCCAGGTGCTATTAGGCGATTTACATGGTTTAAATACGTTGAAACATCAGCCCGCGAAGGTAGCGGCAATGGAAGGTATTTGGGAAACCCAGAAAGGCGCTCCGCTTACCTTGTTTGGTTTTCCTGACGAAGATGCCAGAACAACCCATGCTGCGATAAAGATACCTAAGCTGGGAAGCTTTATTTTGACCCACGATTGGGATGGCGAGATTAAAGGCCTCAATGACTTTGAGGGTAAGCACCCACCCGTGGCTCCGGTGTTTTGGGCATTTAGAATTATGGTCGCCGTTGGTATGTTGATGTTGCTAGTTTCATGGGCCTGCTGCTGGCAGTTCTGGCGTAAGGGCTCGATAAACAAACTTAGCCAGAGAGTTCTCTTCGCAATGACCTTCTCTGGCTGGGTTGCTGTGTTAGCGGGTTGGTACGTTACCGAAATTGGCCGTCAACCTTGGATGGTAACTGGCTTAGTGACAACCGCCGAGGTTGTTGCTGATCATACTCCGGGGATATTGTTGACCACGCTAAGTGCTTATGTCGCGATGTATGCCTTTTTGTTAGTCAGTTATATTAGCGCAATATTTTACATGTCTAGTAAGCCAGCTCGGTCGCTATTGCATATGCACAATTATAATCTACCTGGCAAACACCCTGAAGATCGCGCATACCGCCCAATTTCGGTAAGTGGTCCACCACCCGACTAATGCTCCCCCTAATGCCTTTTGGCTGATTAACCTTATGGTCTCATTAATCTTTAGGCCCATTAAATAGGAAAACAATATGGAAACCGCACTGCCGCTAATTTTCGTTACCGTGATGGGCTTTTCGCTTTTGCTTTACGTGATCTTGGACGGTTATGACCTCGGCGTAGGGCTACTATTGCCGTTAGCTAGCGATGACGAAAAAGACGTCATGATTGCCTCAATCGGCCCATTCTGGGACGCCAATGAAACTTGGATAGTGATGGGGATCGGCGTGTTATTAATCGCCTTTCCAACGGCTCATGGAATTATCCTCACTAAGCTTTATCTGCCTGCCACCATCATGTTGCTCGGCTTGATCTTGCGCGGAGTGGCATTCGATTTTAGGGTTAAGGCCGGCGACGATAAAAAAGCTATGTGGAATAGGATTTTCTTTATTGGCTCATTGGTCGCATCTATGGCACAGGGTTGGATGCTAGGTTCTTATATTACCGGCCTTACTGGCTCGCTGACTAACACTGTGTTTTCGATCTTGATCGCCTTTTGCTTGCCTGCGCTGTATTGCGTATTGGGTGCAACGTGGTTGTTGATCAAGACTGAGGGCGACTTGTTTGCCAAGGCCGTAGGCTGGGCTCGTGCATCTGTTTTACCCATGGCCATAGGCTTGTTTTTTGTCTCAATCGCAACACCGATGGTGAGTAGCGTTATTGCCGAGCGCTGGTTTCAATTGCCGAACTTCATTGGCTTAATGCCAATTCCGATTGTCAGTATCATCGCCCTAGTATTACTGACAGTATTGTTGCGTCGTGATGTCGATAGCCTAAGAACTCTTAACCCATGGTTCTTATTTATCTGTCCAGTGATCGTTTGCCTGATGGCCGCATTGGGGTTAGCGTATAGCATCTTCCCAGACATCATCATCGGTCAAATGACCATCTGGGAATCAGCTGCCCATACCAGCGCTCTGATGTTTACCTTTTACGGAATGTGCATCGCGCTGCCATGCATCATTATGTACACAATTTTTATCTACCGAGTGTTTTCAGGTAAAGCTACTGCTTTGAGCTACGACTAGATAATGCTGTTGGTTAAGTTAATCGCCACGCCGGAGGGTCATGAACGTCTATCGTCAATGATCAATGGCGTAAAGAAAGCATCGATGTCATCCGCGGCCTGGTGCTTTTTATCGAACCAAGGATGTAGCTTGAGCAATAACCCAACGTGAGAAACGCCCTCATATTCAATGTTCTGGTTGGCTACCTTTGCTTGGTCGAGCTTATCTAGTAGCGCGTCTTTGTTGAGAATATCGACTATTTTGTCTTTCATTCCATGCATTAGCAGCATTGGTGGCTCTGTGCCATCGACAAAATTCATCGCTTTCATTTTTGGGTAATTACTTTCGGGCGCAAAGATTGCAGCGTATTTCTTTTCTTTAGGAGTGAAGCCATAGGGGCCGGCCATGCCGGCGAAGCCTCGGATGTCGCTTTTCTTAAATCCAACGTCAGCTAAATACCGCGCATCCGTCGATAACAGGGCGCCTGTATGAGCGCCGGCTGAGTGGCCGACGATAAAAATATTATCTGGGTCACCGTTAAAGTTAGCAATATTTTTCTTGGTCCATTCAAACGCTTTAGCGCCATCTTCGACAAAGGTTGGGAACTTACCGTCTGGATATTTTACATAGTCTGGAACGACAACGGTATAACCGCGCTCCACAAACGCATTAGCGGCAAAGAAATATTGGCTCTTGCTACCAGAATCCCATCCGCCGCCATAGATGAACATCACCACCGGGCTCGTCTCTTGTTTGCTTGGGTAAACGTCTAAGTGCTGCCATGCTTGCTCGCCATAAGCGAGGTTTTTGCTGATGCTTTGCGGGTGCTCGGGTTTGACGACTCCGTTGAGAACAACTAGACCTGTGCTACTGCATGCGCTGAGTAAGCTTGATACTGCCAGTAATGCTAATAGTTTAGTGACTATCGTGTTCATGGGCGGGTGCTTTCAATAGTTGTGTTATCGATTAGAAATCACGGCTTGATATTAAAGCCGCTTTTGAATAAAGCGGTGGATATCGCCCATCAAATTATCTTCTTTGCTAAACCATGGATGTAGGTGTGTGACCATATCTATATGCCCCGGAGTATTGTAAAGCACCGCCTCGCTATCGACTCCTTTACTCTCAAGAGCAGCCTGCATTTTTTCTTGATTGTATTGGCCAACCTGCACATCGGCTTTGCTGTGCAGTAATAGTGTTGACGGCTCATCGCCATCAACGTAATTCAATGCGTCCATTAGCGGATAGTTGGCCGGCGGACCAAATACCGCCTGAGTTACTTTCCAGTCTGGAATAAAGCTATATGGCCCAGCGATACCGATAACTCCTTTGAGATCAGAGGGGGCTAGGCCTTCGGCGTTTAGAAATTGTTTGTCGGTGGCTAACATCATAGTGGTGTGCGCGCCCGCCGAGTGGCCTACAAGGAACACCTGATCGGGGTCACCCTTATATTGGCTAATATTCTGTTTAACCCAAGCGACCGCTTTGGCGCCATCGACTGCAAACGACGGATACTTTGCTCGCTGATCCGGATACTTTATATAGTCGGGAAGAACTACTGTGTAACCTTGACGATAGAATGCATCGGCGGCAAAAAGATATTGATCTTTGCGGCCATGTCGCCAACTACCGCCATGTATAAAAATGATCACTGGTGCACTTTCGGCTTGCGGATACACATCGAGTTTTTGCCACTCTTCGCGACCGTAAGCTAAGTCTTCGACACTATTAATTGGGTTGGTAACTTTAAGTGCGGTAGTGACGGCCCAAAGCCCTCGATCGCGGTCACTGATAAACCAAGTGAGGCCAGCCGCAAGCAGGGCTATTATCGTTACTATAATCAGTAAGTTTTTCATTTCGATTAGATTTGTGTGTTGTTAATTGGTTTGATGCCAATTAGCGAGCCAATTTTTGAACGCATAGTCTAACACTTGACATATGGATGAAGGGTCAAGATCTTTTTAGTCTATTGAGACCTCTGCATTTCTCCTTTTTTCTACTAAATCGTCCGGCAAACCCGAGCCCAGTCACACAGTAAAAACGCCTAAAACGAAACTTATCTCAACTGAGTCGACGCATTTTAAGAGGCTTATATTTTATCTTAAGGTCAGATTATTCGATGTTTAGTCAATAAATCGAACGCTCGCTCTATTTTTATGATAGTGTATCTATATGACGTCGACACTTAAGATTATTCAATCTGCATCTAGCTTAAATGCTGGGCCCACTGATCTGACTTCGTTGGCGTCGTTTATTGAAACCTTTCCTTTGCAAGGTGAGTCTCTGTACTCAATCGTGTTTGAAAGAAATAGCGATATTGTGCAAACACAAAAAGCGCGTTTCGCGGTGGCTAACCTAGAAAAAATTCTTGCTGCAACTTTTGCTGTATCTGCAACCTCGGGTTTCGATCGAATGTCGCTGCGAGATTTATCTCGTCAAGCGGGTATGAGTATGGGGTCGATTTATTCTTGTATCTCCAAGAAAGAAGATATCGCGTTAATGATTGCTGACATTGTGCGCCTTTCAAGCGAATTGACCAGCCAACATGCGATGCAATCTGATTCGTTGTGGTCAAAAATTGAGCAAAGTATTCGATTTCATTTGTACGCCAGTACGGTGTTGCAGCCATGGTATTTCTTTTTGTATTTTGAAACTCGTTGTTTACCCCAGGAGCAGCAACGTGAATCAAAGCAAATCGAGCTAGACGGCATTAAAAGTTTTGAGGCACATATACAAAGAGGCGTAGACGCCGGCGAATTTCATACTAGCGATGCAAGAATGGTCGCCAATACCATCGTTGTTCTATTAGAAGATTGGTATTTGAAGCCGTGGAAGACCTTAAGCCCATGGAAAGCCAGTATCTCGGTCGAGCAGCAAGAGAAACAAATAAATAACTACAGCCAGTCGATAAACGAATTGGTGAGAAAACTGTTGGTAGATTCATAAGCGAGCTAATAGAGCGCACTGATTAACTATTGATCAAATTTTTGAAATTTTAAAGAGTATTTACTATGAATTATAAAGTCCCATTAAAAGATATGAAATTTGTGTCCGATGAAGTACTGGACATGCCTAGCCACTACGCAAAGTTTACTAAAGGTAAGCAAGCTGAGCCAGAGTTGCTGGAAGCAATTTATCAAGAAGCGGCTAAGTTCTGTGAAAATGAACTTGAGCCTATCAATGCTAGTGGTGACAGAGAAGGCTGTCATTTTAATAATGGTGAAGTGACTACACCTAAAGGTTTTAAAGAAGCCTATAACAGTTTTGTTGAAAACGGCTGGCCCGCTTTGTGTGGCCCTGAGGAGTTTGGCGGCCAAGGCATGCCTGAATCAGTAGGCCTGGTGATGATGGAGATGATGATCGCATCGAACCACTCATGGAGCATGTATCCGGGCTTGAGCCAGGGCGCAGTAAAGACGATCTACACACATGCTCGCGATGATTTGAAAGCACGCTTCATGCCACCAATGGTCGCAGGCAACTGGACGGGCACAATGTGCTTAACTGAACCGCACTGTGGGTCCGATCTCGGCTTACTAAAAACCTACGCTGAAGTTGATCAAGACTCGAGCGAAGAGGGGGCATACAAACTTTCTGGCAGCAAAATCTTTATTTCTTCTGGAGAGCACGATCTGGCTGACAATATTGTTCACATTGTTTTGGCTCGCCTTCCAGATGCGCCTAAAGGTATTAAAGGAATTTCTCTATTTGTCGTGCCAAAGTTTAACGTTAACGAAGATGGCTCTCTAGGCGATCGTAATACCGTTTCGTGTGGCTCAATTGAGGAGAAAATGGGAATCCATGGTAACTCGACCTGCGTAATTAACTTTGATGCGGCGAAAGGTTACTTGATCAGTGAGCCGCATAAAGGAATGCGGGCAATGTTCACCTTTATTAATGAGTCACGCTTGGGTGTAGCAATGCATGGTCAGGCTCACTCGGAAGTGTCATTTCAAAAAGCACTTGCTTACGCTAAAGATCGAGTTCAGTTCCGCGTTAAGCCGCGTGTCACACCAGAAAAACCGGCTGATCCAATCATCTGCCACCCAGATGTACGTCGCATGTTGCTAACGCAAAAAGCGTTTGCCGAAGGCGGGCGTATGTTGAACATGTTTTGTGGGCAAATGGTCGATATTGAGCAATCACCAGATTTCTCCAAAGAGGAGCACGAAGAAGCGGAAGCAATGCTTGCTGTGCTAACGCCAATTGCCAAGGGTTTCTTGTCTGAGACCTCGATGGAGACCACTAACTATGGTATCCAAGTGCTAGGTGGTCATGGTTTTATCGCTGAGTGGGGCATGGAGCAAGAAGTTCGAGACGCTCGTATCTCACAGCTCTATGAAGGAACCACTGGAATCCAAGGTCTTGATTTGCTTGGTCGGAAAATCTTGGGCACACGCGGTAAAGTGCTCAAGCCTATGATGGCGAAGGTTGAGAAGTTTATCAAAGAAAACAAGCGCAATAAGTTTGCTAAGCAACTTAAAGGTTATGTTAGCAGCTGGGAATCATTGACTCGTTCAGTGGGGTTTTCAGCCATGCGCGATACCGATGAAGTGAACGCCGCTGCAGTTGACTACTTAATGTTTGCCGGCTACGTAACAGTTGCCTACTTCTGGGCCGAAGCAGCGGTTGCTGCAGAGAAGGCTTTAAGCAACGGTGCATCTGAACCAGAGTTTTATAAGACCAAGATATCTACAGCTGATTTCTATTTTCAGCGAATCATGCCACGTACTATGGCGCATGAGGCCGCTATTAAAAACGGCATGGAGAGCATCATGGAGATCGACGCAGAGCACTTTGCCTTTTTATAAGCGTCAAACTGTCAGCACAATTGAAGGTAATAGCCAAAAGGTTTAAGGCAATACTAACAATTTAAAGTGCAGGTATTAGTATTTAGCCCGTATCAAGCCAGTCTTGGTGCGGGCTTTTCTTTGCAAAATAGCCTGAACGAAAGCTAATTTAATTTCAAAAATCAAATTTTTATGTAATTCAATTACATTATTGTTGAATTTTGCTAATATTAAGGGGTTCATTATTAAATCCGTCAATTTTCGATGAAAAAAAATACTACCAATCTGTCTCTTAGGGTCATCAGCTCGGTTTTGCTGTTAGCATTTACCACCATGCCAGCGTTTGCATGGGTTAAAGATATATCGCTGGAACGCGTATTTGTTGGCGACAATATTCGAGTTCACCAGGTAGATGTGAAATGTAGAATCGTTAAGAGTCCGAGATCTCTCCGCCGAGTTGTATCGAGTAAGGGGCCCTGGTGCTCCATTGATTTGCCCGAACTCTGCGCAGAAAACAAGATAGTGGCGGCTCGAAAGCTATGCGGCTATAGCGCGACTGAGTTCCGAGATATGATCGCATCAGGTTATAATGACTTTAGTGATGATTCGGTCGCTGAAAAGTCGGCAGCACCTAAAGCCAAAAGACGGCCTGAAGATATAAAGAGCGAGCTACTTGAGGAAAAAATGCTGATTGAAGAGCGTCGAATTCAAATTGAGCAACGTCGAATTGAGTTAAGTCGTAGAGAAATTAGTCTGAAGAAAAAGTTAACGTCTATGATTGAGACGGTGGGTTTGGACGCTTCATAAAGCCCATTAAGCTGGTTAGTGAGCGAGATTGCGGCCGATCGCATTAGTAGAACTTTACTCGGCATGAAGGTATCAACCCTGAGGTGAAAAATGGAGCTTCAATTTAACTGGAATGTAACTAACTCGTGACACGCTAGGAGCAGGCGCGAGGTGGCCAGTAATTGAATTTACCTTAGCTAAGTGCGCCATGTTGTCGCCATAGCCTCACTCGACTTTGATCTTCATTATACTTTCTTTAAACTGGTGGACTTCACCGATGACTTGCTTTAGATTCCGTAAGTTAACAATCCAATTAACGAACTCCCGAGAATATATGTTTTTTAGAAATTCGAAGATTATACTTCTACTTCTGGCTCTGGTCAGCGCCCCTTCTTACGCTGGATTCCCTAATGATTTAGATGACGTTGTTTTTATTGAAGAAGGTCAAAACCCCGGGTTAACCAATTTCGTGCGTGGCATGGCCGTTACGGGCACGCTCTCAGTTACTATCGCCGGTGCCAATCCATTTGGTGGGACCAATGTGATTTTGGATAACAGCGCTCGTAATGCTTGGCCTCCTGGGCCTGGGATCCTTTTTTGCTGTAATGCAGTTGCGTGGCTTGTGGTTAAAGTAGATGGAATCTGGTACGCCGGCACATGGGAATTCTTGAGGATTGGCCAAACCACAAAATCAACTGTAGCAATGCGAGGTCAAGGCCATTTGAAATTTCCGCCGTTGAACGCTTTCTTGCCAAAAAACGGAGAAATTTACGGATATTTTAATTCGTGTATTACCCGCAATGGAATCACTCCTCGCGATAATAACTGTCGTGAAAGGACAACTATAGCCTTGCATCAGTTCGGTGTAGGCCCAGTTGGGTTTGATGCAATCGGTGCGGGGGACACGCCTGCAGAGGAATCGACTCCGTCGATATCACCTGTCATTGACTTGCTTTTCGATAATTCAGACGACTAGTTTATCAAGTAAATTTAGTATTGAGAGGGTTGCTAGCTTTTATTAGTCGGCAACCCTTTTTGTTTCTAGTCTCGGCTAAGTCTGAGTTGCTGCTGGTTTGGGTAGGGCATCAGCAAGATATAAAATATTAATCGAGGCGCACGCGCGTTGCCAATTCAATGAATAAAATTAGTTTTAATCCAAGTATGGTATTTGGTATCATCGTATTGGTGATTATTGTTGTTGGTTTGCAATATTTTCGCATTAGCTACCTCGCCCCTGCTCCAGAATATATTTGGGATAACATTTATTTATGGAGTTCTGCTCGAAGCTTTGGTCACGGCGATTTCTCAAGTTTTTTAGTTGATAGTCACCACCAACTGCGTTGGGGGAATTGGGGTTTTGCTGCGGTATTGATTAAGCTTTTTTCCGATGAAATTGTGATCTACTATTTCAGTACGGTCATTCCCAGCACACTCGCTATTCTAATTTTTACTTACCTCGCGTGGCGTGACGTCGGGTGGTTTGCCGCTCTTGCCTTCATCGCGCTGTGGTTTTTTGATGCCTTATTGTTTCGCGCTACATTTCAATTGTTACCCAGCGGTTCAGCACTATTACCATTGGCGATACTCGTCGCATTGTGTGTTGAGGTTAAACGAAAAGAGCAGATTACCCTTGCCCTGCACATTTTAATTGCCGGCACAGTGTTTTGGTTGTATGGCACCAAAGAAACGCACTTAGCGTATTTTCCGGGTGCTCTATGGCTTATTTATACGGTCGGTGGTATCCGACCGATAATATTTATTTGTTCCGCTCTCGCGCTCGCTTATGTTGGCGAGACCGTAATGTTCAAGGCGATGAATCCGGATATTAGTTGGTTAGGTAGAATTCACGCGGTGATGAACGGCGGCCAGCACGTTCAGCTGATGACCGAGGAAGCGCGCTACGTTGCTCAACAAACACGGTTCTTTGACAGCGGAATTACGATGCGCTGGGTGTATACCTCTGGGGTGACACCGATCGCAATATTTTTAGGGTATATCTTCGCTTTGCTGTCACAAGTAGGTAATCGTCAGGAGGTTCTGTCAACTCAAGAGGAGAAAAGCAAACGGTTGATAAGAGTGTTGTCGCTTTTTACCTTGAGCTTCTTGATATGCAACACCTTTTTTATAATTCAGATCGACCCAATACGATTAGGGCAACCGCTTGTGCCGCGTTATGCGACTACATTGATGCCTATGGTCTACTTACTTATTGTGAGCTTCTTGGCACAGCAATCAAAAGGCTCATCATGGTTAGTAAAGGTAGGTTTCCTTGCAACCATACCGTTTTATGTGGCACCTGGAATTCACCGGTATAGTGAATACCGCACACTCAGCATCTTTAAGATCTCTAACGACTACCATGAGTTTTCTAGAGAATTGGGTCAACACCAGTGTGTTCGTGCGAAACAGCGAGTGATATTAAGGAACCAATTAGATTTGGTGTTGGAGCAGTACCGAACGCCTCGTGTAAGCGCACTGATAGGCGCTGATATACCAGCAGAATCAGAGTCTATTCCCCAAATAGTCATGGAGCCTCCATGGTTTGTCGCAAAGCCCGATGCTAATACGGTCTGCACTAGCGTATACACCATACATCGAGATACAACCATGCGTTACTAAATGCTAATTGCTGACAGAATGCTAAAGCAATAGAGCTAACGCGATTATTTTGACCGAGTATTTCGTTCCGAGCGCAGCCTGTTTCTGTTAAAATTAAAAACTAACTTAATGACGCCTATCCGCTGCAAATGAAACGAGAAACAATAAACAAAATACGTTTTGTGTTAGAAGAATTATTGCCGCCGATCGTGCATGATTCGCGCTTCATGGTGTTTCTATACAAATTAAAATGGGGCAGTTTTATTGAGGATCTTGCTCAGTTTAGAAAAAATGCAGCATTCTTAACTGACGAAGAGTACCGCGACATTTACCAAAGAATGCCGAGGCTCCAAGAATCTACTGATAACTCGGAGCAATGTGTTGATTTAATTTGTGAGCACATAATCCCAGGTAAAGTGTGTGACATAGGGTGTGGTACAGGCCATTTACTTAATGTGATACAAGGAAAACGCGCTGATGTTACTGAGTTAACGGGCGTCGACTTCGTTCTCGAAGAAAGTGCTGCTGATTCAAATAAGATTAAGTTTGTGGAGGCACCTGTTGAGTCTCTGCCGTTTGCCGACAATGCTTTCGATACGGTCATCTGCACGCACGTGCTTGAGCACATACTCGATATAGGTAAAGCCATTGCAGAGCTTAGGCGAATCGCCGCGCGCCGTTTGATTATTGTAGTTCCATTGGAGCGAGAGCATGTCTATACATTTAACCCTCATTTTCATTTCTTTCCGTTTACCCATAGTTTTCTGAGAGTGGTGCGCCCCCGAGCTGATCAATACAAGATTCAGCGCGTAGAAAGGGATATCTTTTATATTGAAGATCAAGATGTTCCAGCGAAAGATACAATTAGCGAGCCTCAAGTATGAAAACTGCGGTAATTCTCCCATGCTATAACGAGGGCAGCGCGATTTATGATGTGGTCGCGGCGTTTCGCCTTAACTTGCCGAATGCTGACGTATATGTGTTCGACAACAACTCCGACGACAACACGGCCGAGGAAGCTAAGCGTGCCGGAGCGGTGGTAAAGCAAGTAAAGCAGCGAGGTAAAGGCAATGTCGTTCGTCGTATGTTCGCCGATATAGACGCCGATGTATATCTAATGGCCGATGGTGACGGTACCTATGATGCGAGTTATGCAAGCGAACTGGTGAGCAAGCTTGTGGACGGTGACAACGACATGGTAGTTGGCATACGTCAACCAAAACAAACTGAGCTTGCCTATCGACGCGGACACGTTCTTGGCAACCGTGTTCTGACTGGCATTGTGCGATTTATATTTGGCACAGGGTTTACCGATATGCTCTCAGGCTATAGAGCGTTCTCAAGACGGTTTGTAAAAACCTTTCCCGCTTTTTCATCCGGTTTTGAAATCGAAACAGAACTAACAATTCACGCACTCAGGCTCAAATTGCCCTGTGACGAAGTTAAAACACCCTACTTTGAGAGAGGCGAGGGCTCGAGTAGCAAGCTTTCTACTTATAAGGATGGCTTCAGAATTTTATTTTTCATTCTTTTTCTCTTCAAAGAGCATAAGCCGTTGCCTTTCTTTGGCTTGGTATCAGCGTCGTTGGCGGTTCTGTCAGTGATTTTTGCCCTGCCAGTTATCGTGCAGTTCATCGAAACTGGGCTAGTGCCACGAATCCCCACGGTGTTATTGAGTACGGGGATAATGATTACCGCGATTCTATTATTTATTACTGGGCTAATTCTCGACAGCGTTAGTCGTGGGCGCGGCGAATTCCTTCAGCTCCAGTATTTACAGTACCGACCTGTAGTTGGAGATCGAACTAAGAGCTAATGGCTGGCTCATTCAAAGGCTTGCTTAGTCACGCCGCCACGCAGCAATTTCTAAAATTCTTTTTGGTTGGTCTCTTAGCCTTCTCAATTGACGCAATTATTCTACAAGCCTTGGTGACTTTCGCAGACTGGAATCCATACACCGCGAGAATACCGTCGGCCTCGACGTCGATTATTTTTAGTTGGTTGGTAAACAGAAGATTCACTTTTACCCAGCCCAAGAAAGTGAGAGTAGCACGGTCAATCGTGAATCACCTTTTTGCCACGAGCTTCAGTTTGGCGGTCAACCTATTCCTATATTGGGGATTTCTTAGTACTTTCCCGTCCCTTAATCACTTGCCTGTAGTGGCGCTATCGTTTGGCGCGGCTGTCGGTCTCTTTATTAATTTTTTGCTGGCGAAGTACTGGGTTTTCAAGTAAAGCAGAGCTATTACCGCCTCCACTCGGCCAGACAAACTTATTCGCCAAGTAGAATACTTATTATAGGCGCGATATTAATATCCATTATTCCGGGAATTAGATCCTTTAAGCGCTGATCAAACCATGTTTCGGCAATCACCAGGTAGCCATGATCATTGGGGTGTAATCTAACCAGCTCGCCGGTGTCCGGATCAATTTCTTGGTCGATTAGTGTTTGCCAACCACCTGGCTGGCTAATAAATCTACTGGAGTGGTCGACTACGAATACGCCCTCTTGATTTGCGGCACTTATAATCTGAGAGTTATATGGTTGAACATTCAGATCGTCCCTAGGCAAAATCGTGCCCACAATTGGCTGATAACTAAGCGCGCGGGCTTTGATAATCATCTGCCGAATATTAAAATTAGTGGTCTCTGTGCTGACACCGAAAGCACGGTCATTGGTACCATACAGAATTAGAACGAAATAGTTATCTGCATCGAATGCGTTCTTGGTCTCGCTTAGGTTGCTTGAGATCCGGCTTTGACCGTTTGTGGTGTCGCTGCCGCCGAAGCCCCAATTAGCCACAATCGCGTTGTGAGCCCTTTTGTTTTGGTCGAGAATAGGTGAGTCATGCGCCTCAGTCGAGCAAATTTGCTGATCAGTGCGTGGGTCTTGATGCTGTAGGATATTGTTTAGATAGACAGTAGGGCATCCAAGTGTGGTCGTCCCACTACCAAATCTTGAGTTTCGAAACTCTGAGTTAAATCCGGTTGTAGTGCTATCGCCAAATAGCACAACAACCGCAGCATATGGCTCTTCTGCCGCTTGAGCAGCGCCAATGAAAACCAGCACTAGGGTAATAATGAACCCGGTGAGTCTTTTAATGTTGTGCTGAAGAAACGATATTTTTGTACGCATAAAAATTATCTATTTAAATCCAATCGTATTGATTGCTCAATATTATTGTTAGGGAAATGCAACACTACGGCAGAATTACGCGGTAAAAACCCCGGTATTATTACGTCAGAGATGGACTCTTGTAGGGTGTTGCTCAACGAGCTTTTATACCTTCTTTTAGCCGAATTATCAATCTCAAATACGTGTTGGCGTATTATATATTGTCCCGACGGTTGGTCATACGTGTTCCAGGCTACAACTACGTCTAAGTCTTCGTTGAGGCTTGCAATTGGTTGTATGTCGGGCACATCGTTATTCGCATGAACCTTACTAGGGCTAGACCAGTTGGAGCCATCTGTGCGGCTATAATAGATATCGTCAAGGCCTTCGTAGCTAGATGACCAAAAAACCCACAGCCGATTGTCGCTATCAACAACAGTGCTAGGGCTCAAATTCTCTGCTTCGAAATCATTTAATTTTTCAGCATGCTGCCATTTATTACTAGACGACGCTTTTCGAGCACTCATCAACACCGTGCTACCGTCGTTTTGTTCACTCCAAATTAACAGTTTATTGTCTCTTAAGTCGGTGCTTAGGGTAGGCGTGGTAATGTGGTTTTCGCTAGTGTAAACGGCTAAAGGGTCAGACCATTTATCTCCAGTCAACTGACTTAACATCAGTCTGTGACGATCAGGTTTCGAATCAACCCAAACGAGTTCGGCTCGAATACTCAAATCTCGGTTTTGCGCAAATAATCCGTCGCAACAAATGAATGCAATTACAACTATCAATGCTGAACGCATAGCTACAGTGCCAACCTGTTGACCGATAGGGCGATAGATCGTTTTTTTAAAAAGATCATATTTCAAAGGAATAATTGTTTCAAAAGGTTGTGGACTCTCTTATTTTCGCTGTGCGTCTAAACGGCATAGCTCGGCAATTGTGTGTTTGGCGAATGATAATGGTGTGTTTGGCAAATAAAGGATAACGTAGCTGACGATTCGACTGCAACCGCCAGTGTAATCTTCACAGTTTACCTATTGGTGCTACTAAGTGACTAGATCTTACCTACTTGCAATCTCTAGCTTGTCAGTTAGTCGCAGATAGTTAGTCTCTCATAGTTGGAAAAAGCCTGATCTAACTCTCGACGAAAGCACGTTCTATTACATACTCTGCGATTTCACCGCGTATCGTCTCTTTGAAACCCAGATCATCTAAAATCACGCAAAAGTCTTTTAGCATCGACGGACTGCCACATAACATAAAACGATCATCTTCAACGTTGATCGGCGGCAAGCCCAAAGATTCGGCCATTTTGCCGGACGTCAACGCGTCGGTTAGGCGCCCTTGGGTATGAAAATCTTCACGCGTAACAGTGGGGTAATAAAGTAATTTACCTTGCACCATCTCACCGAAAAATTCATTTTCCGGTAGTTCTTTGATCACGTCTTGATAGGCAAGCTCAGATACTTCACGTACGCCGTGAGTGAGAATGACCTTATCAAAACGTTCATAAACTTCTGGGTCTTTAATAACGCTCATGAACGGAGCTAAGCCTGTGCCAGTAGCAAGTAAGTATAAATGCTTCGCTGGTTTTAGCGCTTCAACTAAGAGCGTGCCAGTGGGCTTTTTGCTAACAAGTAATTTGTCACCAGGTTGTATCTTTTGCAAATGCTTGGTAAGTGGTCCGTCCTGCACCTTAATGCTGAAGAATTCCATATGCTCTTCATAGTTGGCGCTGGCGATGCTATAGGCTCGCATCAACGGCTTGCCGTCAATATGCATGCCAATCATTATGAATTGGCCGTTTTCGAAACGAAAGCCTGGATCACGTGTAGTAGTGAAACTAAATAAGGTATCGTTCCAGTGATGAACCGATAATACTTCTTCTTCGCGGATATTTGCTGCCATGATGCGTCTCTTATTGCTTACTTCTTTTCTTTAACTAGTATGTGCTCGCTTTAGCGGGTCTCATATAAGTGTTCACCAAATCAGGCGCAAAGGTTATAGGCGTAGTGCCAATTTGTAAACAACAGCCTCGAATATATTTAGAATACTTTTCACTACTTACAGGTGTTTTTGTTATAAGTGAAATATTATAAATTGTCGTTTGTTGTCATTTTTTAAGAGTATGATAAACCTCAAGTTTAGTTAAGGAGCCTCTGATTAAGTATAAACGGTCTCTGTAAGTCTTGAAGCGTACAGCTACTAGGCGCCGCTCGAGGCTAATGGCCGTAGTCCTTAGTGAGAGCGGGAACAACGTAGATGTGCGCTTCAAGCCTTACCCTAGGGGGCTTTCAAGCGGATCCACACTCGGCGTTATTGTTTTTTGACGTGACCAGTCATGCCTGCAAAACAATGCCTTGATTGTGAATCAGCTTGAAGGCCAGAGATCATTTAGACTTAATCAGAG
>Ga0075467_10001509_pt1 | contig 19200 bp, 15 predicted proteins | sample DEB08_DNA_9_FD_75067 | JGI IMG/M metagenome (GOLD analysis project Ga0075467, IMG submission 75067) | Aqueous microbial communities from the Delaware River and Bay under freshwater to marine salinity gradient to study organic matter... | ecosystem: Environmental > Aquatic > Marine > Coastal ... | reverse complement strand
ACATCAGCACCAGCTTCTACTAATTGATTGGCGTTTTTATTGGTTACACCACCATCAATTTCTATCTGACAGTTGGAATCAGAAAAATCGATTAAGTGTTTTAATTGACTAACTTTCTTATAGGTATTTTCAATAAATGATTGCCCACCAAAACCAGGATTTACACTCATAATACAAACCAAATCTAAATCAGCAATAACATCTTCTAAAACGGCAACTGGTGTATGAGGATTTAAGGCAACACCAGCTTTCATTCCTGCAGCTTTAATTGCTTGTATCGTTCTATGTAAATGAGTACATGCTTCATAATGTACAGTTAATACATTGGCTCCTAAATCTGCAAAAGTTTGAATATATCTATCTGGATCAACAATCATCAGGTGCACATCAATTGTTTTGGTAGCGTGTTTAGAAATCGCTTTTAAAACGGGCATTCCGAAAGAAATATTAGGCACAAAAACTCCGTCCATTATATCAATGTGAAACCAATCTGCATCACTTGCATTTACCATTTCTATATCTCTCTGTAAGTTGGCAAAATCTGCTGCTAAAATTGAAGGTGCTATTAATTTACTCATTCTAAGTTTTTGTTATTTGATTTGTATGCAGTAAAAATAAGGATATATAAAAGAAAACTCTCGAAGAATTTTCGAGAGTTTTTCATAAGATATTTACAATCTTATATTTATGGATTTTGAGAGAGATACTAAAACCATCTATAATGATTATCCTAAGTAGGTCATCAAAATTTTACTTCTTGATGTATGTTTTAATCTTCTAATTGCTTTTTCTTTAATTTGACGAACACGTTCACGAGTTAAATCAAAAGTCTCACCAATTTCTTCTAAAGTCATTGGTTGGTGCTCACCTAAACCAAAGTATAATTTTACAACATCAGCTTCTCTTGGAGTTAAAGTCTCTAGAGCTCTATTGATTTCGATACGTAATGATTCGTGTAATAAAGTTTTATCTGGGTTTGGAGATTCTCCTGAGTTTAAGACATCATATAAGTTAGAATCTTCACCTTCAATTAAAGGAGCATCCATAGATACGTGACGACCAGAATTCTTCATAGATTCTTTTACGTCATTTACTGTCATGTCTAATTTCTTAGCAATTTCTTCAGCACTTGGAGGGCGCTCATTTTCTTGCTCTAAGAAAGCATACATTTTATTGATCTTATTAATAGATCCAATTTTATTTAATGGCAAACGAACGATACGAGATTGTTCTGCTAAAGCTTGTAAAATAGATTGACGAATCCACCATACAGCATAAGAGATAAATTTGAAACCTCTTGTTTCATCAAAACGTTTTGCAGCTTTAATTAAACCTAAATTTCCTTCGTTAATTAAATCGGGTAATGTTAATCCTTGATTTTGATATTGCTTAGCAACAGAAACCACAAAACGTAAATTAGCTTTTGTCAATTTTTCTAAAGCTAATTGGTCACCAGCTTTAATTCGTTGAGCTAATTCTACTTCTTCATCAGCGGTAATTAAGTCTACCTTACCTATTTCTTGTAGATATTTATCTAATGAAGCAGTTTCTCTATTGGTTACCTGCTTTGTAATTTTAAGTTGTCTCATTTAATTTGTAGGATTATTAATATTAATACTTTCGTTACAATTTATTATACGTGAGACTTTGTATAAATGTTACAAAACAGTAATTTTTTTAAAAAAAAACTATTGAAACGAAAAAATATATATTTTAAATACTGAATTTTAACAGTTTATTTTTTTTATATTTGTAAAATTAACATATGTTAATAATTTGAGATTTAGAATAGAATGAATAGAGGTTGGGGGACGTCTATCATTCATGTGAAGTAAAACTCACAAAAAAGCCACCTTTTATTAGGTGGCTTTTTCTTTGTTAACTTATGAAGTTTTTTGATTAAAATAATCCGTTTATTTGAGCATCTATTCTGTCTATTACGTACCCTAAATCTTCTTGATTGTCTACGAAATCTAAATTATCTACATCGATAATTAAAAGCTTCCCTTTTTTATAGGTAGAAATCCATGCTTCGTATCGTTCATTTAATCTACTTAAATAATCAATACTTATAGAGTTTTCATAATCTCTTCCTCTCTTGTGAATCTGTCCAACCAAGGTAGAAATGTCTGCTCTTAGATAAATTAATAAATCGGGTGGAGTGACTAATTTCTCCATCAATTCAAATAAAGAGCTGTAATTATTGTAATCTCTATTGGTCATTAATCCCATAGCATGTAAGTTTGGAGCGAATATATGAGCATCTTCATAGATAGTTCTATCTTGGATGATATTCTTACCAGTTTTACGCAATTCTAAGATTTGACGAAAGCGACTATTTAAAAAATAGACTTGTAAGTTAAAAGACCAGCGCTCCATTTCTCCATAAAAATCATCTAAATATGGATTTTCATCCACAGACTCATAATGAGGTTTCCAGTTATAATGTCTTGCTAATAGTTTGGTTAAGGTTGTTTTTCCGGCACCAATATTTCCGGCAATGGCTACGTGCATAATTTAGAATTCTAAAGATTACAATGGGGGTTTAAAGGTAATTAAATTTTAGAATTATGAGCCATTAAATTGTTAGTTTATAACCATAGCCTCTTACATTGATGATCTGGATATTGTTATCTTTCATAAGTTTTTTACGCAACTTACTAATAAATACATCCATACTGCGCGAATTAAAGAAATCATCATCTCCCCATAATTTTTTTAAAATAAAGGTTCTGTCTAATACGTCATTTTTCTTTTCATATAGATTTAAAAGTAGTTCAGATTCTCTGTGAGTAAGCGGTATTTTTTCTTCTAAGAATGATAAATATTGCTTCTTATAATTAAAAGTATATTCACCAATACTTATTTTTTCGTAATCTTTTTTTATGTTAACACGATCTAATAAAGAATGAATTCTAACAATTAATTCTTCCATAGAAAACGGTTTTTTTAAATAGTCGTTTCCGCCGTGTTCAAAACCTTCTAAAACATCTTTTGTTTGTGATTTTGCGGTTGAAAATATAATTGGAATGTGTTTGTTTTCTGAACGAATCTCTTTCGCTAATGTAAAACCATCTTTCTTTGGCATCATTACATCCAAAACTAAAACTTCAGGAGCTTCTTTTTCATAAAGCTTGTAGGCTTCTTCACCATTTTCAGCCAGAAAAACTTCAAAACCTCGGGTTTCTAAACTTTCTTTTACAATCATCCCCAAGTTTGGTTCATCCTCAGCTAAAACAACTTTTATCAGTTTATTCATTTGGGAGTATAATTTTAAAAATAGTATTTTGATTGTTAGATTTTAATTGAATCACACCTTGATGTTTTTCAATAATCTTCTTAGTATAATATAAACCAATTCCAAATCCCTTTACATCATGTTTATTTCCTTTCGGAATTCTGTAAAATTTATCAAATATTTTTTCTTGTTGATTTTTTTCAATTCCAGAGCCATTGTCAGCAATTAAAATTTCAACAAAATTGAGAACTACGTTTACATTTATTTCAATTTTTTCACCACCATATTTAATAGCATTATCAATTAAATTAGAAATGGAATTTTCAAAATGAAATGCATCTACAGTTATTGTTTTGTTAGTTACATTTGATGAAAAAGTCAATTGTTTTTCTGTAAGTAACTGGTGCTTTGTTGTGATTTTCTTTATAAGTCCAACAATATCAATAGTATCTTTTTTAAGCATTAAATTTTCCGAGTCTAAAGTTGCGGTTTCTAATAATTTCTCTACCATTTGATGCAGTTTTTTCAACTGTACGTTAGACATAGATAAGTACTTCTGAGTCTTTACTTTATCATCAATTACATTAAAATTTTCAATTGCTTCAATTGCAGTTGAAATGGTAGCAATGGGTGTTTTAAATTCGTGTGTAATATTGCTTATTAAGTCATTTTTAATTTCTGCTAGCTCTTTTTGTTTTTTTATAATTTTCAATAAGTAAAACAAAGTGGAAATTATTGTTAAGGATAAGATTAATGAAATAAATACGCCACTAAATCCTTTTTTAACAGCGTCAAAAGTTACTTTGTTAAGAGAAATAATTAATTTCTGATTGTATCTCAAGTAGGTAGATTTAGCTGTTAAATCAACGTTGAATTTTTCTCCTTCACTTGTTGAAATTCGTAAACTGTCATCTACATAATAGTTGAAATAATATTTAGACGAAATATTTTTTGATTGTAATTCTGTTTGAAAAATAGAATCTAATTTTGTAAAATTTATTTCATCATTTGTTAAAGCGATAATAATGCTATTAATTCCTTTTATTACATTTAAACTATCAACTAGTATATGTTTTTTAATTTTTATAGGATAATTATCTCCAAATTTAAGAGAGTGTTTGGTAAGAGATTTTTTGAAAACAGAATCATTTACAAGAAAAGAATCTGTTCGTTTAGGAATTTTTTTATTCTCATTAGCTTTATAGGCTTCATTAAATAAATCTAAAGTGTAGCCAGTAGTCTTTGAGTTTGTATCTTTTTTTGTCCAAAAATCCCCAGATATTCGAATGTCTTGTAAATTTTTAGAAGTTGTAACACCAAAAAAACTCTTCTTAGAAGAATCAGCATAATATGTTTCTATAGCATTGTCTAAACTTATCTGAATATCATTTTTTACGCGCTGTTTGTTATCTATGTAGTTGTTATAATTCCAATACAACTGAACAATAATAGTAATTACTATTGTAGCCGTAATTAAATATAAAATCCATTTGTATTTCTTTGTATTCATACTTCAAAGGTATAGTGTAAAGTTTAATTAAAAGAATCGGTTAACACACGTTAACATTCATTAACCCAATAATGTATTAATGGATTGCATATTTGTAGCATCAAAATAAAAAACCAAAACAATGAAGACAAAAATTTTTACCATCTTATTTTTCTTGACACTTTCTATAAGTGCACAAGAATTTTATGGAAAAGCAACCTACAAAACACACAGAAAATCTAATATTAAATTAGATAGTACGCAAGTAGCTCAAAATCCTGATTTGCAAAAACAACTTGAAGCTCAAATGAGTAAAATGTTTCAAAAAACATTTGAATTAAATTTTAATAGAACAGAGTCTACATATAAAGAAGATGTAAAATTAAATTCGCCAACGCCACAAGCTTCTAATGGAGGTGTTATGGTTATGAGTTTTGGTGGAGGTGGTGGTTCTGATTTACTGTATAAAAATATTAAAGAAAACAGAATTGCTAATAAAGTTGAGCTAATGAGTAAGGTTTTTTTAGTTAAAGATGATTTAGTAAAGTATGATTGGAAATTAACAGGCGAAACAAAAAACATTGGAACCTATACCTGTTATAAAGCCGTTTATGAAAGAGAAGTAGAAAACATAAATATGACCATGGTTAATGGAGAAGCAAAACAAGTCACTAAAAAGGAAATGAGAAAAACTATTGCTTGGTATACGGCTGATATTCCAGTAAATAACGGACCAGAAAATTATTGGGGCTTACCAGGTTTAATTTTAGAGATTAACGATGGAAATCAAACAATTGTTTGTACCGAAGTTGTTTTAAACCCAACCAAGAAAATTCAAATTGAAGAGCCAACAAAAGGAAAAGTAGTATCTAGAAAAAAGTATGAAAAAATATCCAGAGATAAATCAAAAGAAATGATGGATAGATTCAGGTCTAATAGGGGAGACGGGCATCAAATGCAGATTAAAATTGGCGGATAATAGATATTTTGTTTAATTTTTTTTTAAAATGATTAAACTTTTGGCTTTTTTTTAAGTCTTACAATCTGATGTAAGTATTATTTTTACCGAAAATCTAAAGCCAAACTAAAATGAAAAGACTAATTACACTATCATTTCTACTGTTTTCAATAGTAGTATTTTCTCAAAGAAAATTTGAAGGAAAAGCAACTTACATGTCAAAAACATCGATGGACATGTCAAGATTTGATAAAATGCCAGAGCAAAGAAAGAAACAAATGATGGCTCGTTTTAAAAATTTCTTAGAGAAAACATACACGTTAAGTTTTAATAAATCAGAATCTGCTTTTAAAGAAAATGTAAAGTTAGATGCTCCAGGAACTTCAGGTCCAAGTTGGGGTAGAAGCAATGGGCAAGGTTCTATCTACAAAAACTTGAAAGACAAAAAAATGATTGAAGATACTGAGCAGTTCAGTAAGCGCTTTAGAATCGTTGAAGATATGGAAATCCCACAATGGGAAATGACGGGTGAAACGAGACAAATTGGTCAGTATACTTGCTATAAAGCTACCATGGTAAAAGTTGATAATACAATTGACTGGGGTAGTATTTTTAGTAGAAGAGGAAGAAATAATCAAAAGAAAGACTCTACAAAAGTAAAAGAAGAAAAGCCAGCAATAAAAACTCAAATAGTAACAGCTTGGTATACGCCACAAATTCCGGTGAGTGCTGGTCCAGCAGATTATTGGGGATTACCAGGATTGATTTTAGAAATCAATGCAGGCAGAACCACTATGTTATGTACAGAGATTGTAATCAACCCAGAAAATTCAATAGAAATTAAAGAACCATCAAAAGGGAAAGAAGTTTCTAGAGATGAATTTAACACAATGATGAAGAAAAAATCTGAGGAACTTCGCGAAAACTTCCAGAATAGAAGAGGCGGAAGAGGCGGAAGAGGATTTTAATTTTATTTAATCAAAACAATACATGAAAAAATTAGTAATTATTGCCATTTTAATGGTGAGTGGAATTTCAACTGCCCAGATTCAATTAACGGGTGTTGTTAAAGATTCAATTGGTCCTTTAGAAATGGCCAATGTGATTGCATTAGACACTGTAGCTAAAAGAATTTCTTCTTATGGTTTTACAGATGCCAATGGAAATTATAAATTAGATTTAAAGAAAAACACCGTTTATAATATCAAGATTAGTTATGTAGGGTTAAAAACTATAGACGAAATTATCAGCACAAAAGGTGAGGATATAGTGAAGAACTACATCATGTCTAATGATAATATGTTAGATGAAATTAACATTGTCGCTAAAATGCCTGTAACAATCAAAGGTGATACGATAGTCTACAATGCAGATTCTTTTAAAAACGGTACCGAAAGAAAGTTAGAAGATGTTCTTAAAAAACTTCCAGGTGTAGAAATTAATGATGCAGGTGAGATTGAAATAGAAGGAAAAGTAGTTGAAAAAATAATGGTTGATGGAAAAGATTTTTTTGATGGTGATACCAAATTAGCCACAAAAAATATTCCGTCGAACGCCGTTGATAAAATTCAAGTTTTAAGAAACTACGGAGATGTTAGTCAATTAAGAGGAGTACAAGACAATCAAGATAGAGTTGCTATTAATATTAAATTAAAAGAAGGGAAAAAGAACTTCTGGTTTGGAGATGTTACAGCAGGTATTGGAGACTCTCCAAATGATAACTTATACTTACTTCAGCCTAAACTTTTCTATTATACGCCAAAGTATACAATCAATGTGATTGGTGATGTCAATAATATTGGAGAAGTAGTTTTAAACAGAAGAGATGTTAGAAACTTTAGTGGAGGTTTTAGAAGTCAGAGTCCATCTAATGGTACAAATATTAGTTTAGGGAGTGCCGGAATCGGTTTCTTAAACGCCAACGCAAGAAATGCCAACAGAATAGAAACGAAGTTAACGGCATTAAATTTCAGCTATTCACCTAATAAGAAGTTAGATTTAAGTGGATTTTTAATTTGGTCTAGTAATAGTAACGGACAAAGAAGTATTACAGATATCGATTATTTTGATACGCCAGATGATCCTAATACACCAATCGATGAAAGTTCTGTAATTCCAGATGATTTTATTCAGAACACTACAGACCAAACTAGTAATACAGGATTGTTTAAGTTTAGTGCTATTTATAAAAAGAATTTTAACAGCCAATTAAATTATGATGTCATTGGTCGTTTTTCTAATGAATACAGAACAGATGCTGTAAACTCGCTTATATTAAGTGATATCGCAGAAGCTGAAAAAGCAACTCCTTTTAGAATTAATCAGAATTTAAGTTATTTCTACACAGTTGATGATAAAAACATATTAGCTTTAGAAGTACAACATTTATTACAAAATGAAGATCCTTTTTATGCAGCTTCTTTAGAAAATGACCCAACATTAGATACAGATGGTTTTGATGATGCCGCAGATGATTTAGGATTAGATACTAGTTTGCTTTCATATAATTTAAATCAAAATAGACAAGTAAGATCTAATCAAGCAGATGCTAAATTAGATTACTATTATATTTTAAATGAAAAAAGTAATCTAAATTTTGTCGCTGGTACAATTTTAAGTCGTCAAAACTTTGATTCAAGGTTCTTTCAAGTTCTAGAAAACGGAAACACTTTAGACCCAACTCCAACTATAGGAGGAATATCAGATCCACAGACAACTAATGATACAGAGTATAATTTTTCTGACTTATATTTTGGTGTAAGATATCGTGTAAAATCAGGAATATTTACGTTCACTCCAGGATTTACATCGCATGCCTATAATGTAAACAACACACAGTATGGTGTTGAATATTTTGAAGATAAATTTCTAAAGTTCCTTCCAGAGTTTAGAATGGTTACACAATTCAAAAGAAGTGAAAGCCTTATTTTAGACTATAGACAGCAGGTTAATTTTACAGATGTAAATCAAATAGCAAGAGGTATTGTTGCTAACAGTTATAATTCTTTCTTTTCTGGTAATGCAGATTTAATGAATGCAAGTATTCACAATCTTACATTAACTTACAGAAGTTTTAATTTGTACAACTCTAGTAATGTAATTGCTACTGTAAATTATAGAAAAACAATTGATCAAATTAGTACAGATTTTAATTTCATACCAGGTTCTGTAGTGTCAACTAGAACAAACTTAAACGCTCCTTTTGATAATGAATCTTTAACAGGTTTTGTGAGATTAGGAAAAACAATTAAGAAAATTAGAGGTTCTATTAATGGAAGATTAACTTATGCTAAAAGTTTTCAATTTACAAACGGTCTAGCAAATCAAAATGAAATTTATAGTCAATCTTATACAACATCTATAGGAACTAATTTTAGAAAAGCACCAAATGTAAGCTTACGTTATACACTACAACTAACAGATCAGGAAGCTAGTAACCGTCCAGTTAATTTTAATAGTGTTACACATAGACCTTCCATTAATTTTGATGCATATATATGGAATTCTTTAACTTTAAAAAGTGATTTTGCTTATACAGAAGTAAAACAAAATGGCGAAGTAAATAACAGATTTAAAATCTTCAATGTAAGTTTTGCCTACAGAAAAGACAGAGATGCTAAATGGGAATACGAACTTGTTGGAAGCAACCTGTTAGGTACAGATTCAACAGCTTCTGTGAATGCAGGACTTTTCTCAACATCATTGACTGAGACATTTATCTTACCAAGATTTGTGAGTTTTAGAGTTCGTTATCAATTATAAATGGATAATAATATAATTTTTTAATTAAAAAAGCCTTTCTTTTTAGAGAGGCTTTTATTTTGATTTGTATTTTCGCAAAGAATGATAATGGATATATATGACAAAAGTATTTGATGTAGCAATCATTGGAAGTGGTCCAGCTGGAGCTTCAGCAGCATTTGAACTTGCCAAAAATGGAATTTCTACTGTAATTATAGAAAAAGAAACTTTGCCAAGGTATAAAACTTGTGGAGGAGGTTTTGCTTATAGAGGAAGACGTAAAATGCCTTTTGATGTAAGTTCTGTTGTAGAAAAAGAATTTTTTAGAGTCGATGCGTTCTTTGAGAAAATTGGAGTTCATGTTGTTTCCGAAAGAAAAGAACCAATTATTAGCATGGTAATGCGTGATGATTTTGATAATTTCTTGGTTGAAAAAGCAAAAGAACATGGAATTACATTGCTTGAAAATCATAAATTAAAGAACATTACTTTTGAAGACAATATTACACTTCATACAACTCAAGGTGATGTAAAAACAAAGTTTGTGATTGCCGCAGACGGAGCTTTAAGTACTACAGCAAAGTTAACAGGTTGGGAAGAAACTAGATTGTTAATTCCCGCTTTAGAATACGAAGTAGAAGTACATCCAGAAGATTTTAAAAGGCTATCCAAAAGTGTGCGTCTAGATTTTGATGCAATCCCTATGGGATATGGTTGGTGTTTTCCAAAGAAAAACCATTTGTCGATTGGCTTGGCTTCATTTAGAAGAGTGAAAGTCGATTTCAAAAAACTTTATCGTGATTATATGGAGAATATTTTAGGAATCACAGAAGTGATAAATGAAGAAATGCATGGATTTCAAATTCCTGTTACTCCACGGACAGATGGTTGTGTTAGAAAAGGCGTTTTCTTGGTCGGTGATGCAGCTGGTTTTGCAGATCCGTTAACTGCTGAAGGAATTTCCAACTCAATTTTTTCTGGAATCATGGCAGCAGAAGCCATTGTAGAAAGTGAACTTGATCAACAAATAGCGGAAGAGAATTACAATACAAAATTGAATGAAACATTAATTCCTGAGTTAAAAACAGGCGTACGGTTGTCTAAACTCTTTTATGAAAACGAAAAAATCAGAAACTTCCTCATTAAAAAATATGGAGATAGAATTTGTGAAGTAATGACTCAAATATTGATGGGAGAAAGAACCTATCCTGCAGATATTTCAAAACAAATTAAAAAGAAATTACGAAAAGCTATTTTTTCTTAAAAAAGTATGAGTGTAACAACTTCTAAAACATTTCTCTCAGCATTCTTAAAAACTTTAGGGATGTTATTCCTGTATATTTTTGTGGGTTTGTTTATTGATAGTAAATACGTTGTAATCAACTACCAAGAATCGCAATGGATTGCGAATGCTTTAATGATTTTCATTTTTTCTATAGTCTGGCTAAAAGTGACGATTAAGGTTAGAGAACTTATGTTATATGCTGTAATCATTGGTTATGTTGGAGAATACTTGTTTTCTGTAGGATTAGGAATGTATACCTATCGATTAGAGAATGTTCCGCATTATATTCCTATGGGTCACGCATTGGTGTATATTGGTGTTTTATATTTTATAAAGACTTTTTATGTAAAACTTAATAGGAAGTTATTAGAAAAAATATTTACTGGAATTATTATAATATATGCTTTAGCATTCTTAGTATTTAAAAATGATGTTTTTGGTTTTGTTTTAACGGCTGCAACTTTGCTAATTTTAAGAAATAAACCCAGAGAACGCTTGTTTTATTTAACAATGTATTTGTCAATTGTTTTTTTAGAAATTACAGGAACAAGTTACGAATGTTGGGAGTGGCCAAGTAAAGCTTGGGATTATTTCACATTTTTACCAAGTGCAAATCCGCCAAGCGGAATTAGTTTCTTTTATTTTGGATTAGATTTAGGTTGTTTGTGGCTTTACAAGCAACGTCATAAGATTGCTTGGAGTCGGATGAAAAATATTCGATTTCTAAAAAAATAATTGGTAGTTTCTTCATTAAAATAGAATGATGTAGCTCAAGATTATTGAGAGTACAATAACACTATAAATTAGAGTGATTTTTACAGAATGTTCTATTCTTTGTTTTTTTATGAGTGTAGCAACTTTTGATTTTATTTCCTGGATTTCTTCTTTTGAAAGTGAAGCTATTTCTTTTCCAATTTCTCTTTTCGACTTAAATCTTTCCAATTCATCACCATAGATTTCTTTTATTTTGTCAAAAGCAACTTTAGGTTTTCGATTAGTTACATATGTTTTTGTTCTAACAAGTCCAAAACCACTAAAACTTTGATGTCTTCTTTTTTTATTCATAGTAACTTAAAGTTAACATTATTTCATTAAACAAAAAAACCACTGCTTTTTGCAGTGGTTTTTTATTTGGTAGTTTTTTAAAATTATAGTTGAAAAGCTTCTTTTACTTTGTCAACATAATCTAATTTTTCCCAAGTAAATGTTTCTACTTCTTGAGAAACAGTTTCTCCCATAGGATTTGTAAATGTTACCGTTTTCACTTCTGGAGTTCTTCCCATATGTCCGTAGGCAGCAGTCTCTGAGTAAATAGGAGTTCTTAATTTTAAACGTTGTTCAATAAAATAAGGGCGCATATCAAAAATTGATTCAACAATTTTACTAATGGCTCCATCAGTCATATCAACATTTGAAGTTCCGTACGTTTCTACATTAATACTAGTAGGTTTTGCAACGCCAATTGCATAGGAAACTTGAACTAACACTTCTTTACATAGCCCTGCAGCAACTAAGTTTTTAGCAATATGACGTGTTGCATACGCTCCAGATCTGTCAACTTTTGAAGGATCTTTTCCAGAAAATGCTCCACCACCATGCGCTCCTTTACCACCATAGGTATCAACTATAATTTTTCTACCTGTTAATCCAGTGTCTCCATGTGGTCCACCGATTACGAAAGTTCCTGTTGGATTGATATGATAAGTAATATCGTCAGTAAATAATTTTTGAATATCAGCAGGTAATTTTGCCATCACCCTAGGAACTAAAATATTGATAATATCACTTTTAATTTTAGTTAACATTACTTCATCACTTGCATCAAAATCGTCATGTTGAGTAGAAACTACAATAGCATCAATTCTTTGAGGAACATTATCATCAGAATATTCAATAGTAACCTGTGATTTTGCATCCGGACGTAAATAAGTAATGTCGTTGTTTTCTCTTCTTAAAAGTGCCAATTCAATTAGCAATCGATGAGATAATTCTAAAGCCAAAGGCATGTAGTTTTCAGTTTCATCAGTTGCATAACCAAACATCATTCCTTGATCTCCAGCACCCTGTTCTTCTTTATTCGTTTTATCTACTCCTTGGTTAATGTCAGGAGATTGCTCATGTATAGCAGAGAAAACGCCACAAGAACTTCCGTCAAACATATACTCACTTTTTGTATATCCAATTTTGTTGATGACATCACGTGCAATTTTTTGAACGTCTAAGTATGTTTTTGATTTTACTTCTCCAGCTAAAACAACTTGTCCTGTAGTAACTAGTGTTTCACAAGCAACTTTTGAATCCGGGTCAAAAGCTAAAAAATTATCAATTAATGCATCAGAAATTTGATCTGAAACCTTATCTGGATGACCTTCAGATACAGACTCTGAAGTAAATAAATAGGACATATATTATATCTTTTAAATTGTTAAAGAGATAAATTTAGTCTGATTGGTCGCCAAAAGTAGTAGTGAATTACTGCTTTAGCATTTTTATTTATTCTGGTGTTTTAGAATAAAGAGGTTGCAATCAGTTCAAATTTTTCCTCCAATTATGATGCAAATTTACACTTAAAATTGAAAACTCTCACTCTTAAATAAATTTATTTACCATTAAAATGATTAAAAGATGAATCGCTTTTATAGATAATCAAATGAAAGAGCCTAAAAAATATGAAATACCTAAAAAATTAAAAAAACAGTAGATAATGTTTGGATACTAAATTTTTCTGTTGCAATATTTGTATTCACAAAGTTCAATAACTTATTGAAATGTTATCAAGAAAGGTGGAGGGATTAGACCCTTTGAAACCTTAGCAACCCTTTAGAAATGAAGAAGGTGCTAAATTCTACCCTGTACTGAACTAGTTTCAGTATCTCATTAGAGATTTAGGATAGATAACAAAACAGATTTTTCCAATTCTGGAAACTTCTATTTTCTTCATAACATTTTTCTAGTATGACATCAACAAAAATTGATGGATTTGACTTTTGGTTTAATTTATTAACTCAAAAAAATAGAAAAATGAGTACACAAAAATTTTCAACAAATGCATTACATGCAGGGCATGATGTAACGCAAACAGCAGGGACAAGAGCTGTCCCAATTTATCAAACAACATCGTATGTATTTAATGATTCTGACCATGCAGCGAATCTTTTTTCGTTAAAGGAATTAGGATTTATTTACACTAGATTAAACAATCCTACAAACCAAATCCTACAAGAACGTTTGGCAACCCTTGAAGGTGGAATTGGTGCTGTGGTTTTTGCTTCCGGAACCGCTGCGATTTCTACGGGGTTATTAACCTTATTAAAAGCGGGTGATCATATTGTTGCATCAAGTAGTTTGTATGGAGGAACCTACAATTTATTAAGTGTAACATTACCAAGATTTGGAATTACAACAACGTTTGTTGATGCATCAAACCCAGATAGTTTTGCTGAAGCTACACAAGAAAATACAAGAGCATTCTTTGTTGAGTCTTTAGGGAATCCAAAATTAGATGTTTTAGATTTAGAAGCGATTTCTGTGCATGCTAAAGCAGCTAGAGTTCCTTTTATTGTAGACAATACGGTGGCAACTCCTGCATTGTTAAATCCAATAAAACATGGAGCAAATATTGTTATTCATTCATTGACAAAATATATTGGAGGACAAGGGAATTCTCTCGGAGGAGCCATCGTTGATGCTGGAACATTTGATTGGTCTAGTGGGAAATTTCCAGAATTTACAGAACCTTCAGCCGGATATCATGGATTGGTTTATCATGAAGCTTTAGGAGCAGCATCCTATACTTTTAAACTCATATTAGAAGGATTGAGAGATTTTGGTGGAGCTTTGAGTCCAACAAATGCTTTTCAAATCATTCAAGGTTTAGAGACCTTAGAAATTAGAATTCAGAAACATTCTGAAAATGCATTAACATTAGCAAAATGGCTACAAGAACAAGAAGAAGTTGCTTGGGTTAATTACCCAGGATTAGCGTCTAGTAATTATAAAAAACTAGCAGATAAGTATTTGCCAAAAGGACAAAGTGGAATTGTAACTTTTGGAGCAAAAGGAGGTTTTGAAGCTGCAAAAGCGATTGCAGATAACGCAAAAATATTTTCGCTATTAGCTAATATTGGTGATACAAAATCATTAATTATTCATCCAGCAAGTACAACACATCAACAACTCTCTGAAAGTGAACAATCAGATGCAGGTGTTACAAACGACTTAATAAGATTGTCTGTTGGCTTAGAGAATATAGATGATTTAAAAGAAGATTTGAAAGAGGCTTTTTCTAAAATTCCAAAAGAAGTTTTAGTTTAAATTTGAATTCAGCACTTTTATATACAAGAATAGTAGACTATACAACTAAGAACGGTTTTCAACTTTCTAACATTCAATTGAGTTATCAATTATTTGGACAAAAGTTGGGAACTGCTCCTGTTGTTATGGTCAATCATGCACTAACCGGAAATAGTTCAGTAACTGGCAATGGAGGTTGGTGGCAAGATTTAATAGGAAATAAAAAACCAATAGACACAAATAGATATACTATAATTGCATTCAATATTCCAGGTAATGGATATGATGATGTATTGATAGATAATTATCAAGATTTTGTTGCCAAAGATATTGCGAACTTGTTCCTGTTAGCACTCAATCAAATAGGAATTACAAAATTATTTGCCATTATAGGGGGTTCTTTAGGAGGTGGAATTGCTTGGGAAATGGTAGCTTTAAAAAAAGACATTACTCAACATCTAATTCCAATAGCTTCAGATTGGAAATCTACAGATTGGTTAATTGCTAATTGTTTAATTCAGCAGCAATTTTTATTAAATTCTAGCAAGCCAATTCATGATGCAAGAATGCATGCAATGATGTGTTATCGATCCCCTGAATCTTATAAAGTTAAATTTAACAGATCAATTAATAAAGACTTAAAAATTTTTAATGTAGAAAGTTGGCTATTTCATCATGGAAAAAAATTACAAGAAAGGTTTCAGTTGTCTGCTTATAAAATGATGAATCATTTATTACGAACTATAGAAGCTACAAGTAACGAAGACTGGAGTTTTGAATTAAATAAAATTGAAGCTGAAATTCATATACTTGCAGTAGATTCTGATTTGTTTTTTACAGCAAAAGAGAATCAAGAAACCTATCAAGAATTATCTAAACTAAATTCTAAAGTAACTTATCATGAAATTACTTCTATTCACGGACATGATGCTTTTTTAATAGAATTTGATCAATTAGAAAAAATTATAAAACCGATTTTTAAGTCGTGATTAAAAAAAAGTAAATGAATTTTGAAACCAAAGCCATCCGATTACAAATAGAACGTTCTCAATTTCAAGAACATTCAACCCCCTTGTATTTAACATCTAGTTTTGTGTTTGAAGATGCTGAAGAGATGAGAGCTTCTTTCGCAGAAGAGAAAGAACGGAATCTGTACAGTCGATTTTCAAATCCAAATACCTCTGAGTTTGTTAATAAGATCGTTGCATTAGAAGGAGCTGAAAGCGGGTATGCATTTACAACAGGAATGTCGGCAATCTTTTCAACGTTTGCAGCGTTATTAAACTCAGGAGATCACGTTGTTTCTTGTCGTTCTGTTTTTGGTTCTACACATTCATTGTTTACCAAATATTTCCCAAAGTGGAATATTTCCACAAGTTATTTCAAGGTTGATGAATTAGATCAATTAGAAAGTTTAATTCTAACCAATACAAAAATCTTGTACATAGAAACTCCTACAAATCCAGGAGTTGACATCTTAGATTTAGAATTCTTAGGCAAACTTGCAAAAAAACATAATCTAATTTTTATAGTTGATAATTGTTTCGCTACACCTTATCTACAAAGACCCATAGAATTTGGTGCTGATTTGGTGATTCACTCAGCAACAAAATTAATAGACGGGCAAGGACGAGTTTTAGGAGGAGTTACTGTAGGGAAAGCAGAGTTGATAAAAGAAGTCTATCTATTTTCAAGAAACACAGGGCCAGCAATGTCACCATTCAATGCTTGGGTCTTATCAAAAAGTTTAGAAACCTTAGCTGTTAGAGTAGAGAAACATTGTAAAAATGCTATGAAGGTTGCTCGTTTTTTAGAGAAAAATGAACATGTAGGTTTGGTTAAATATCCATTTTTAAAGTCGCATCCAAAACATAAGATTGCTAAAAAACAAATGAAATTAGGCGGCAATATTGTTGTTTTTGAAATCAAAGGAGGAATAAAAGCTGGACGTCAATTTTTGAACCAAATTCAAATGTGTTCACTATCAGCAAATTTAGGAGATTCAAGAACAATTGTGACACATCCAGCATCAACAACACATAGTAAATTATCTAAAGAAGATCGACTAGAAGTAGGAATTACAGATGGATTGATTCGAATTTCTGTAGGATTAGAAAATTATAAAGACATTATTAAGGATTTAAAACAGGCATTTGTACATGAGTAATATTTATCAAGAAATTAAAAAAAGAATTCTAGTGCTCGACGGAGCTATGGGAACCATGTTGCAGCAATATAAATTTACCGAAGAAGATTTTCGAGGAGAACGATTTAAAAATTATTCTTCGCCACTCCAAGGAAACAATGATTTGTTATCCATCACACAACCAGAAGCTGTCAAAGAAGTTCATCGCAAGTATTTTTTGGCTGGAGCCGATATTGTAGAAACTAATACGTTTTCTGGAACAACCATCGCAATGGCAGATTATCAAATGGAAGATTTGGTGTACGAACTCAATTATCAATCCGCTAAAATAGCCAAAGAAGTTGCGCAAGAAATCACTACAAAAGAACCACACAAACCAAGATTTGTAGCAGGTTCAATTGGACCGACAAATAGAACAGCAAGTATGTCTCCAGATGTAAACGATCCAGGTTATAGAGCAGTAACTTTTGATGAATTACGAATTGCTTACAAACAGCAAACAGAAGCTTTGTTAGATGGCGGTGTGGATTTATTATTGGTAGAAACAGTCTTTGATACATTGAATGCAAAAGCAGCGTTATTTGCTATTGAAGAAGTAAAAGATGAAAGAAAAATTGATATCCCAGTCATGGTGTCAGGAACAATTACCGATGCATCAGGAAGAACATTGTCTGGACAAACAGCAGAAGCCTTTTTGATTTCTGTTTCTCACATACCTTTACTAAGTGTAGGTTTCAATTGTGCTTTAGGAGCCAACTTATTACAACCACACCTGGAATCAATCGCATCAAAAACTGACTTTGCTATTTCCGCTCATCCTAATGCAGGATTGCCCAATGCATTTGGGGAATACGATGAAACGCCAGAAGAAATGGCAGCTCAAATTGAAGAATATCTGAAAAAGAATTTAATCAATATTATTGGAGGTTGTTGTGGAACAACACCAGATCATATCACTGCAATTGCAAATGTTGCAGCAAAGTATGAACCAAGAAGTATGGTTGCTAGTTTATAGTTGTTAGTCGAGTAAAAAAGAAATATAGTTAAAATAGATGATTAATGGCCTACAAGAATTTTTTATAAAACTTCAGATGAAGATTTCGTAAAAATATCTTTTTGTGATGAATTTTGATGTTAATCAAAAGAAGTTAGGAGATTTTAGAAATCAAATTTAGAAGTTTAGAAAAAGGCTTGTCAGTCTTGACTTTTTGATTCGTTTTGTGTCAAGACAAAATGAATAAAAGAAATAAATAATGAGTAGAGAACAAAATAGATACATGCGGTTATCAGGTTTAGAACCCTTAATCATTACACCAGAAAGCAATTTTATCAATGTTGGAGAACGAACCAATGTTGCAGGTTCAAGAAAGTTTTTACGACTCATCAAAGAAGAGAAATTTGATGAAGCACTTGAGATTGCTAGACATCAAGTAGATGGAGGTGCACAAATATTAGATGTTAATATGGACGACGGTTTGATTGACGGAAAAGAGGCCATGATTCGTTTCTTAAACCTCATTGCTGCCGAACCAGATATTTGTCGAATTCCCATCATGATTGATAGTTCAAAATGGGAAATTATTGAAGCCGGACTTCAAGTGGCTCAAGGGAAATGTGTTGTAAATTCTATTTCTTTAAAAGAAGGAGAAGAAAAATTTATTTGGGAAGCTAAACAAATCAAAAGATACGGAGCAGCGGTTATCATCATGGCTTTTGATGAAGTCGGTCAAGCAGATAATTATCAACGAAGAATAGAAATCGCCGAACGTTCTTATAGAGTGTTGGTTGATAAAGTTGGTTTTCCAGCAGAAGACATCATATTCGATTTAAATATATTCCCTGTTGCAACAGGAATGGACGAACATAAAAGAAATGCTATCGATTTTATCGAAGCAACACGTTGGGTTCGACAAAATTTACCGCATGTAAGTGTCAGTGGAGGAGTTAGCAATGTTTCGTTCTCTTTTAGAGGAAATGACGGAGTTCGAGAGGCCATGCATTCGGTGTTTTTATACTATGCCATTCAAGCAGGAATGAATATTGGAATTGT
>Ga0075467_10001508_pt1 | contig 19203 bp, 17 predicted proteins | sample DEB08_DNA_9_FD_75067 | JGI IMG/M metagenome (GOLD analysis project Ga0075467, IMG submission 75067) | Aqueous microbial communities from the Delaware River and Bay under freshwater to marine salinity gradient to study organic matter... | ecosystem: Environmental > Aquatic > Marine > Coastal ... | reverse complement strand
TGTAACGCTCAGAAATGATATTGTAACGCTCAGAAATGATATTGCAACGCTCAGAAATGACATTGCAACCCTCAGAAATGACATTGCAACGCTCAGAAATGATATTGTAACGCTCAGAAATGATATTGTAACGCTCAGAAATGATATTGCAACGCTCAGAAATGATATTGTCAAGTTTACTAAACCTTAAAGGTTTTTAGTAAACTTGAATTACCCAAAAATCGGGTTTCTTATATTTATAAAAATAATACCTTCAAAATATCTCGATATAGCGGCTGTAAGTTTGCCGTTTCAATATTTGATAGAAATAAAGAAAATAAATAAGGCTGCTGCCAATAAAAGCACGATCGTCCATAGCTGCCCAAAGGCGGCTACGTCATTTCTGCGGGACGTTAGTCCTCTAATTCCCACTTCTAAAACGAATCTGTTTCGGTACAAAAATCGCATCATCTTCCGTGTTTAATTTAAAGATTTCGACATCTTCAAAAGTCAATTCGTTGATGCGTTCTGTGGTGCGTTCTTCTTTTTCTAAAGTTGCCAAACGTAGATTTTGATTCTTGACCGCTTCCGAAATTACGTTGCGAACCATACGAGCATTACCAAAGTATTTATCTCGATATTTATATTGGAAAGCTAAGTAATTTTTTAAATGTTCGGCTGCTGCTTCAGTTGGTTTAACACCTTCATCTTTTAGCATTAAAGTAGCGATTTCGTATAAATCCGCTGGTTGATAATCTTCAAATTTCAAAACCTTATCGAAGCGAGAACGAAGCCCAGGATTAGCTTTCATAAAGTTGTCCATATTTTGTGGATAACCTGCTACGAATACAAAAAACTCTCCACGGTAATCTTCCATTCTTTTTAATAATGTCTGGACGGCTTCGTTACCATAATCACCTGAACTCCCGGCTTGTGTCAAGGCATACGCCTCGTCGATAAAGAGAACGCCGCCCATGGCTTCATCGACTTTTTCGGCAGTTTTAGTAGCCGTTTGACCAATGAAACCAGCAACAAGACCCTGTCTATCGGTTTCGACCATGTGCCCACGTTCGAGAACGCCCAAGGCTTTATAAATCTTTGTTAAAATACGAGCAACGGTCGTTTTTCCAGTACCCGGATTTCCAACAAAAACGGTATGTAAAAAGAATTTTTTAAGGACCTCCTTGTTTGTTTCTCGATAAAACCGAACGAGTTTGACCAATTCTACGATTTGATCTTTGACGGTTTTCATACCGATTAATCGGTTTAGTTCCAATAAGGCTTCCGCCAATAATCGGTCATCAACAGGAATTTTTGGTAACTGTTTTTGAGCTTGAATATCAATTTTTTCAACGTCCGATAGTTGTATTAATGAAAGTTCCTCATCACTTAATGTTCGAGGGCTTTCATTCGACATCACTCGAAGGCCTAAATGTACTTTTGCTTGTTCAATAATATCATAAACGAATCGAGCATTACCAAAACTTCTATCTCGGTTTCTGAATGCTTCGGTGATGATTTCGTCAATTTTACCTTTTGCCTCGTCTGTCAATAGAACATTTTTTCGTTCACTTGCAATTTCTGTGATTGCGGATAATTCTTGTGGTAAATAATCGTCAAATTCAAAATACATTTTGAAACGAGATTTCAAACCAGGGTTAGAATCCAAGAAGTGCTGCATTTCTTTCGGATAACCAGCCACAATGACAGCCATATCACCCGCTCCATTCGACATTTCTTTTACCAGAATTTCAATGACTTCTCGACCAAAATCCTTGCTATCGTCATTTGAACGAGCCAAAGCGTAGGCTTCGTCAATAAATAAAACACCGCCACGAGCTTTCTCAATTGCATCTTTGACTTTTGGCGCAGTTTGTCCGATATATTCACCGACTAAATCAACTCTATCGACCTCATGTACATGACCTTTAGAGAGCAGTCCCATTTTTTTATAGAGTTTGCCCATCATACTCGCCACAGTCGTTTTTCCAGTTCCAGGGTTACCGATAAAGACCGAGTGCACATTGATTTTCTCTTCTTCAATAAAGCCTTTCTCTTTCCGTAATTGCAAAAATTGAATATATTGAGCGTGTTCTCGTACTCGTTTTTTAATGGATTTTAGACCGACCAAAGCATCAAGTTTACGCATTACATCTTCGAATGACTCGTTGAGTTCTGTTTCTTCGGAGTGTAGAATGACCGGCGCTTGTTGATTTGGTAATAGCACACCTGCTGCACCTTCGATATTTCTATCGGCTACCTTAAATGGAATCACAGCCAGCTGCTTATCCATAAAAACGACTTCCGCCGTATAATCATCTTCTCGCCAACAACCTTTCACATTCGACCCCCAGCCAGCGGTCAACCGAATCACTTTATCATTCTTTTCGACTCGATGCAATCGCACAACCTGCCCTTTCAAATCCTTTGCACCATTAAAGAACTTGACGAAAACTTCGCACTGCCAACTTCGACCGATATTGTAATTATCAAACAACATTTCTAAGTAAATATAACGAGTTTCGTCACTCGAAAAAGTATGATAATAACTTCTATCCTTTACCGGAACATCATCGTACGATCCTTCATAGAGTTTTAAAGACTTGATGGCCATATATTCGTTTGGCTCGTCTAATTCATCTTTTCCAGGATCTTCAACATAAAAATATTTCGTGGCTACTTTTTGACCTTCAATCCATGCTTCCCAGTAGTATGCCCCTTTTTTCCAGAACGTACCGATTTTTCTGTTGCCCCAGCCTTCACGGATGTAAACGATATTATCATATTTGCTGACTTTTCGGTCAAATGTTAGTTTACAGAGTTCTTTGCGTCCTTTTTTCAAAGAAAAACACTTTAATTCTACATTGACATCCCAATCTTCTACGTCAAACAATTTATTATAAAATGATAATTCTGCATAAATGTAAGTCGTATCGTATCGGTCAAATACTTGACGATATTTTTTATAGTTATCCGCCAGCCATTCCGTAGAAGCGTAAACCTTGAGTTCTTTAAACTTGAATTTTGAAAAATTTGGATTGAATTGTGCCATTATTTTCTCTTTTGTAACATCACGATTATTTGTGATGTAATAACCATTTTGTTTAGGATCGCAATATCATCTTTTATCAACTAGACGATTAACAAAAATACAATTTTTTTCTCATAGACGAATCTGACGGGTAGTAATACCGTTATTTTTACATTAAACTATTCCGTTTTAACATCTTTTGGCTGCCCAAAAATAAAACGTTTATCCGATTTTAATTATCAGATAAACGCTTTTGAAAATCTTAATCTATGAATTGTAATATTAATAATTTTATTAAAATTGATGCTAATATTACTAATTGATATCTGTTTCTTTTTCGATATTGACTTGATGACCCGATGGAATAACGGAACGTCTTGATGCTTGAATCTTTTCTTGATCCTTTTCTAAGTCCATGTTTCCAGCAGGAATATTCATTTTATCTTTTTCCGAATTGACTTTACTTTTAGGAGTCTTCGAAAAAGTAGCAATTTGCCCTTTTTCTAACATTAGAGTGTGATACTGATCACTTCCTGTAATCCAGGCATTTTGAATTTGTATAATATCCGCTAAGTATTTATAACCAAATCCTGTTGTCCCTAAATTTTCATCTACCTGAGTATTTCCTAATACCAAATAACGTTTAATCATTTGACGGTAATTTTCACGGCTGATGGTTTTAAGAGCAAAACCGTCTGTACCTTGTTTTTCCATGTAGTAATTATGTTTGTACCTTCGACTATTAATTTTATTTGTTTCTAAGGTATAATAATTATACAATGTAAGTTCCCCGTGGATTTCACGCTCTAAAAATACTTCTTTAGCGTCTCCTTGTATTGGTGATTTAGGGACTAATTTGTGGACATAAACGAACCAGTGAGGCTCTACGGTATTCGTCATTTTATTAAACTTTTTGTATCGAAAAGCATATTCTGTAATATCACCGTCGGCAGGGTAGTATTGAGTACGAACACCGTCTTTATAAAAAACAACCGTTATTTCGTTATAGGTTGGATTAAAAAATTGAACTTCGCCAAAAATCGTATCATTCTGGCTTGCTGTTACAATAAAACCCGGATAGATTTGCAGCTTTTCTTTTTCTGCTTGTGTCAATCCACGAATTGATCTTTGGGCAGAAACCGTTGATATCGAGGCTATTAGCAAAACCGCTAATATGAAGTAATTATGCAATTTTAAATAAGTAGTTCTTGTTTTCATAATAAAATTTATTTTCTGATTTGTAGAATTATAAGTTAATTGTGTAATGTTTATTTTTTAGGTGTTTAAGGGGATTTACTTTTTTAAATAAAGAATCATCATGTAATGCTCAATATCAAGAAACAAGCCATAACAGACTTATATCAATACGATGATATCATTTTATATAAATATTTTTTCTGTTAAATTAATGTATTTATTAATATGAAAAATAGTGTAACCGATTAAACGTTATTTGAATAATTAAAAAAAAATTAATGAGTCGATATTTATTTTATGCGATCGTAATAATTACGCTGGGGAGTTGTCAAGTAAAACCAAAAGCAATCAGTGACGTAAAGGGAAGGACTTGTCAGGAGTTAAAAACAGGTACATTCAAAATTAAACACAAATTATTTGGAATGGAAACTTTGATTGTTCGGAGCGACTCTATTCAAACAGAAACGACGGAATTTAGCGGGACCTCGTTTAAGTTTACTTATAATGTGAGGTGGCTAAATGACTGTATGTACGAACTCACACCGAATCCTTATTTTCAAAATGATGTGGATTTGACGGGTGAACGGATGATTGTTAAAATAAATAAAGTGGAAGGAAATACACTGTATTACCGAACATATCGAAACGGCAGCCGACTGCGTTCTCATGCTCGCAAAATGATTATTATTGACTAAAATATGATTCTTGTACGAGTAGGTATTCCTGATGATTTCATTATTAAAATTGATTATATTATTAGCGATAGATGATCTTATCGAAGGTGTCCGAAAGGTAAAGGATTTTAGGCAAAAATTTTTTATATCACAAAAGTTGATGTTCTGAGGTGTTTTTTCCTATTAAATTTTAAATTATAGCTTGTGAACATTTGAAATTCATAAAATAAACATTTATCTTTGCAGCCGAATTTTTATAAGAAACTAATTTACAATCATGAAAAAAGATATTCATCTAAAGGAATACCGTAAAGTTGTTTTTAGAGACCTTTCTACAGGTGATGAGTTTATGACAAAGTCATCAGCACCGAGTAAAGAAACAGTGACGTTTGAGGGCGAAGAGTATCCGTTGGTAAAAGTGGAAATCTCAAGCTACTCGCATCCATTTTATACTGGTAAAATGAAATTCGTTGATACAGCGGGTCGTATTGATAAATTCAACAAAAAATTCGCAAAATTTGCTAAGAAGTAGTCAGCAGATTTTTGTGCAAAGCATACATTTACAAAAAGTTTCGGCTATCTTTAGTCGAAACTTTTTTATTTTTAGCGATTAGCCTCAAATACTCGGGGGTGATTAGTTCTAATCTCAAAATACTTACCACTAATTATGAATATTATTCTATTTGATACGGAAAAGCGAACGAATCTTTTACCACTGACTTTCACTCGTCCTGTAGCGGATTTACGAATTGGGATTTTAAAATTATCCGAAAAATGGAAAAAGTATTTGAATGCTGCTGTTTCTTATAAAACGGTCGATTATTTAGCTACTAAATTTTCGATGACGCTTTCAGAAAAAAACTATTGGATTGATGGCTCAATTGTCGTAAACAGCATTTTGGCAGAAGAAGTGAGCAACCTAAAAGAGCAAGAAGTTCTAACCTTTAATGATGCTGTGATTGCTTATATATCTGATGTAGAGCTTACGGATTTTGCTAATTTTGAAAAAATAGAAACGAGTGCTAATCCGATTCAAATCAATCATTCTTGGGATATTTTCGCGAATAATAATAGAGCAATTGAGGAAGACTTCCAATTATTGACTAAAGATCGAACTTCAGCGGATATTAGTGATACAAACCGGATTATTGGCGACGAAAGTCGTTTGTTTGTAGAGGAAGGGGTTGATATGGAATGTGCGACGTTGAACACGAAAGCTGGTGTTATTTACATTGGTAAAAACGTAACGATTTTGGAAGGTTGTCTGGTGAGAGGCGCATTGGCAATGAACGAAGGTTCGTTGCTGAAAATGGGGGCAAAAATCTATGGTGCGACAACGCTGGGGAAATATGCGAAAATTGGTGGTGAAGTGAATAACTCTGTGATTTACGACTATTCTAACAAAGGTCATGAGGGATTTTTAGGTAATTCTGTATTGGGTGAATGGTGTAACTTGGGGGCAGACACTAATAATTCTAACCTGAAAAATAATTATCAACCTGTCAAATTATGGGATTATAACACTGGTCGTTTTACCAAAACAGGATTACAGTTTTGTGGCTTGATAATGGGCGATCATTCAAAGTCGGGAATCAATACGATGTTTAATACCGGTACAGTCGTTGGCGTTGCTGCAAATGTATTTGGTGCAGATTATCCTCGTAATTTTATCCCGTCGTTCTCTTGGGGAATTACTCATAGTCAGACTTTTAGAATGAAGCAAGTTCTGGAAATGGCGGCGGCAATGATGGGCAGACGAAATATTCCTTTAACAGAAGTAGATGTTACGATTTTAGAAGATGTGTTGACAATGACCGCAAAGTATAGAACTTGGGAAAAAGACTAAATATCATCAAATGCGACTAAAAAAAAGACGCAAAGTAGGCGATCTACTTTGCGTCAATATCTTACATATATAAATTCAATAAAATTAAAATATATTCAACAATAGGACGAATCCTAAGCCTTTAAAACAATATCACCGTAACGAGCATGAATTGATTCTTTTAATGCTTTTCTTGCAAAAAAGATTCTGCTTTTGACTGTTCCTAACGGCAGCGCTAATTTCTCCGCAATTTCCTGGTATTTGAAACCTTCATAGTGCATCATGAAAGGAATCTTGATACCGTCATCTAATTTCGAAATCATACCCTGCAATTCTTTCATTAAAATATTAGCTTCTCCAGAGTTTGCAATTACATTTTTTCCTGAGTTGATGTAATACATATTTTCCGTTGAATCAATAATTGTATTGGCTTTTACTTTTTTACGATAATTGTTAATGAAGATGTTTTTCATAATCGTGAAGAGCCAAGCTTTGAAATTTGTTCCAGGTCTGAACTTTTCACGGTTCGTCATTGCACGATATGCTGTTTCTTGAAATAAATCTTTTGCTTCCTCTGAGTTCTTCGTCAAGTTGTAAGCGAAGGAATGAAGCACAGAAGACATTTTGTTGAAGTTATTATCGAATTCGTAAGTTGACATGATGTATATATTTTTATATGAAAGTTGAATTGAATTATATTTTTTGTCGTTTTGTTTAAACAAATGTATACATAAGTTCAACAAAAAACAAAGTTTTATCAAATTTTTGTTGAGTCATTAGTATGAAAAAGTTCAACAAGAAATCACACCTTTAGCTTTATCTATTGATATACAGTTACTTATGTCTAAATTTTGAGTCGTTTTTGGGTTTCAATATTTTTTGAAAGTTCGTGTTTCTTATTTATTTTTAACATTTTGTTAAGATTTAATGTGATAAAAATCATTTTGATTCCTACTTTTTATAATGAGTTAGCGGTAATTCTTGGTTATGAATGGTATTTTGTTGAACGAATAGTTAAACAAAAATAATTTTGTAAAGAGGTGAGGTATTTAGAAGGTGATTGCTATAGATTTTGTTTAACTATGCTTAAACAAAACATATAATGGTTCTTTTATTCCCTTTTTAGTTGAAAGAAGTTGCCTAAGAAGTTATCTAAAAAATCATTAAAAAACCAGTACATTTACAGCATGGATTCATTAACACAAGTCGTATTAGGAGCTGCGGTTGGCGAAGCGGCATTAGGAAAGAAAATAGGAAATAGGGCAATTGTTTGGGGCGGAATAGCAGGAACGATTCCTGATTTAGATGTTTTAGGGAATGCTTTTATGACACCGGTTGAGGCTTTGGCGTTTCATCGAGGTATAACGCATGCACTGGTTTTCTTTGTTATAGCAGCTCCAATCTTCGCTTGGCTAACGCATCAATTTTATAGACAGCATATTTATAAACAACAGACTTATAAGACGACTGTTTCGATGTTGTTTTCTATTGTTTTTGTTGGTTTTTTCGGCACTTTAAATTACGTATCGTTACTTGATGGTGCGCCTTCTGTTCCGCTTTTGCTTATTACATTGATAACTGGTTACTTCTTTTTTAGAAGAGTGTGGAATTATTGGCGAAAGCCCACCATCGAAATAGATATGTCGAACACGTCTATAAAAGATTGGTCGATTCTGTTTGGTTTAGGATTTTTGACACATACTTTATTAGATGCATGTACACCGTTTGGGACGCAACTTTTTCAGCCGTTTTCTAATGTTCGTATCTCATTTGACACCATTGCTGTGATTGATCCTTTATACACTGTCCCTTTTTTGATTTGTTTGATTCTTGCCGCTTTTTATCATCGAGCGAGCTCAAGGCGTCGTTTTTTTAATTGGTTAGGTATTGGTTTGAGTTGTGCGTATTTGGCTTTTACTTTTTATAATCAACATCAGATGGAAAATAAGTTCAAGGCTTTATTAGAGGAGAGAAATGTAAATTACAATCAGGTGTCGGTTGTTCCAACTATTTTTAATAATGCCTTGTGGCAATGTGTTGCAGAAACGGATACGAATTATGTTTTTACGAATTATTCTGTTTTTGATAAGAATTTGGATAAAATTAAGTTGGTCTCTATTGAGAAAAATCATGATTTGTTAGCAGCTTATGAAAGTGATAAAGAGATAAAAATCCTCAAATGGTTTTCAAAAGGGTATTACAATGTGGAGCAGCAAGCGGATGGTTCTTTAAAATATAATGATTTAAAAATTGCTGTGATTCCAGAGGATATTTTTGGTGAATTATATTTTGGTATGAATTATACGATTTCGGAAGCTGGTTCAGGGATTGTGATTTCTGAAAATCGAGAAATAGAATTTCCAGAAGGTATGTTTCAACGATTTTGGACACGTATTAAAGGATACAAATAGATGAATAATCACTGTCAAAATGTCAAAGTGGCTTTTTTTTATACATTTAGGCGAATAAAATAAATTTAAAATATTGATAGTTAATCGCTTGAATCTTGTTGAGGAATGAAAAAAATGTCAAAATGCCTAAAATCTTGAATATCGCTGTATCTTTGTCAGCCTTTATTTAAAATAAAGGCATTGGCAAAAAAATTGACAGGGATTAGGTACGTCAAATTGGTACAAATTCAAAAAAATATTGGATTGGATAAACACTAAACCATGAATAAAGAAGAATTGACACAAGAAGAAATAAACGAGCAGGCAGAAACGACTTCGACAGAGAACGAAGCGAAAGAGGTCAAAGAGGAAACTAAGAAAAACAGCAAATTCCAAGAAATGCTAAATCAGTTTGTTGATGGTGTAACTGGAAACAAGGAACAAGCTGAGGCAGCAGAAAACGCCGAAGAGGAAGATAATCCGCTCCAGGCACAAGTCGATCAATTGATGTCAGACAAAGCAGAGTTGAGTGATAAATATCTTCGGTTATCGGCAGAGTTTCAAAATTATAAACGCAGAACAGCAAAGGAAAAAATGGATATTATCCAAACGGCTGGTCGTGATGTGATTAAGGTTTTATTACCTGTTTTGGATGATTTCGACAGAGCGAAAAAAGCAGCTGACGACGACGATTCTGTAGAGGCGTTTAGTGAAGGTGTTCAGTTGGTATATGAGAAATTACACCGAGTATTAGAACAAAAAGGGCTAAGGGCTTTGGATACAAACGGAGAAGTATTCAATGCGGATTTCCATGAAGCATTAACAGAAATCCCTGCTCCAACAGAAGAAATGAAAGGCAAAATCATTGATACAATCGAAAGAGGTTATGCCTTAAATGATAAAATTATTCGCTACGCTAAGGTTGTAGTTGGAAAATAATACGAGTTGTAGGTTGAGAGGTACGAGTTCGAAAATCGTATAGTAAATCTAAGATTCAAAATTTTGTTTGATTATTTGATGATTGATTTGGCATAATTTGTTGAATTTATTATTAAAAAGTTAGGCATGGCGACAAATTCAAGAATGGCAAATAAAAGAGATTATTACGAAATATTGGGGGTTAGTAAATCTGCTGATGCGAAAGAAATCAAAAAAGCTTATCGCAAAATAGCGATGAAGTATCACCCTGATCGTAATCCGGATAACAAAGAAGCAGAAGAAAAATTTAAAGAGGCGGCTGAAGCTTACGAAGTCTTGAGCGATGAACAAAAACGAGCAAGATATGATCGTTTCGGTCATGCTGGTATGGGACAAGGTGACGGCGGCGGTTTCCGTGGCAGTGGCGGAATGTCAATGGAGGATATTTTCTCTCAATTCGGTGATATTTTCGGTGGTGGCGGAAGTCCGTTTGAATCATTTTTTGAGTCAGGTCGCCGCAGTCAACGTCGTCAAACAGGACAACGTGGCTCAAATATTCGTATCAAAGTAAAATTGACCTTAGAGGATATTGAGAAAGGAGCGAAGAAGAAAATTAAGGTTAAAAAATATACGAATTGTAAGACTTGTAACGGTTCAGGTGCAAAGAATGCCAGCTCGATGACAACGTGTAATACTTGTCGTGGTTCTGGGTACATTCGTAAAGTTAGCAATACGTTTTTAGGTCAAATGCAAACAACTTCAGCTTGTCCGACTTGTAGCGGAACAGGCAAACAAATCACTGATAAGTGTAAAACTTGTAATGGTGAAGGGCGTTCGTATGACGCAGAAGTTATCACGATTGATATTCCAGCTGGGGTGAGTGAAGGAATGCAACTCTCGATGAGTGGCAGAGGGAATGCCGGTAAAAACGGTGGACCAAACGGTGATTTATTGATTAATATTGAAGAAGTACCGCACGATTATTTAACTCGTGATGGTCATAATTTGATTTATGATTTATACTTGAATTTTGCTGATGCTGCTCTGGGAACTTCGGTAGAAGTGCCAACATTGACCGGAAAAGTAAAAATAAAAGTACCTGAAGGTACACAAGGCGGAAAGATTTTCCGATTAAAAGGCAAAGGTTTACCGGGACTCCAAAGTTATGAACGTGGTGATCAATTGATTCATGTAAATATTTGGACACCGAAAAACTTGTCAACTGCGGAGCGGTCATATTTAGAAAAAATGCGAGATATGTCAGGTTTTCAACCGAATCCAGTGAAAGGAGAGAAGGGCTTTTTTGAAAAAATGAAAGATTATTTTGGATAAAAAATCGGATAGAGAATCAGATAAAAACTTTAGATAAAGGTATAAAAAATGGACAGTTGGAGTTTTCCAGCTGTCCATTTTATTAATATGCTCATTGATAAGCTTACTGATATTTTTGATAAATCTCCGCTATCGTGTTTGCCAATTTATGGTCTTTATCGGTCACGGTATTGCCTGCATCATGCGTTGATAATTCGATATTTACGGTATTCCATACATTGCTCCAGTTTGGATGATGATTTTGTTTTTCAGCATGAAAAGCGACTTCTGTCATAAATGCGAATGCTTCTGCAAAATCTTTAAATTTTAGCGTAGTCTGTAATTGATTATTGGTTTCTGTCCACATATTTTTTACTTTTTATTTAATCTTTAATCACTAAACGGACTTTATCACCTATTTTAATTTCTCCACCCTTGATGATTCTTGCAGTAATTCCGCCATGCCCTCGCATCGCATTATAGCCGCCAGCACCTAAGTTTTGTTCCATTCGAGAGCAAGGGTGACATTGTCCAGTCGTTTCGAGAATAACAGAGCCAATCTTAAATTGTTGTTCTTTCAGGGCTAAAAGATTTAATCCTTTGATGACAATATTTCGTCGAACCATTTCTGGCCGGACAGCTGTTTTCATGATGGCTGTTGCTGCCAATAGATGTTCAAACTGAATGAGTGTAACTTGTCGTTTTCCATCTTTATCATATCTATCACCATCTAATCCGGTGTCAAATTTTGCCTTAACTTTGTTGAGAACAGTCATATCTGCTCGTTTTTTAGGACGAACACCAATCCAAACGACTTCGCCAGTTTGAGGCATGGTATTCATGATTTTTCCCATAGGTGAGTTTTTATTCATCCGTCTTATTTTTTTAATTTACGCCATCAATACTTCTAGTCTGACGAGTTATTTTATATTCCGCTCTGTATGAAATCAGATACCTGAAATACAATTTATTTTGTTTAAAAACTTATTAAAGATTTTATATTTGGATAATTGAATTTTAATCAATATATTATTGCATGAATTAAAGCAGGATATTGTATTTATTAACTAATCAAAATTCAGGCTTATGAAAGAATTACCGTCAAATGTTCTTGAAGAAATCAATCAGTTGATAACTCAAGAAGAAAATTGGTTAAATCAATTAAAAAGCAGTGAAGATGAATTAGAAAATCTTCAAGAAGTGCTAGATGTTTATGCTCAACATTCTAATCTAAGTGAGCAAAAATCAGTTAGTCATTATCAAAATTTATTTAATCATTATCGTATCGAATTGATTCGAGACTTGAAGCATCACGTTCGTATTAATTTACAAGATCTCCATAGTTTAGTGTATCGTCAGCCGCAACGCTATTATTACAGTTACCTGAATACTTTACAGGAACACCGAGAACGTATCCACAATTTTTTTGAGTATTTTGATAAAATGAGAAAGGAGTTTCGTGAAACGATTAGTTACGAAAGCCTCCGAGCAAGGGCTTAACGTAACGCTATAAGTATTAAGAAGAGGTTGTCTCAAGAATTGGAAAATATTAATTTATTTATAAATTATTTATTTATAAATTACTGATTTTCAGTTTATAAACTTATCAGGTTTTGAGACAACCTCTTTTTGAATAAATATAGACTAAATTTATCTATATCATCGAATGATCGTAACGGTTCCAGAAGCCAATTGTTCTTGATTTTCACACGAATACTCGATTTTCCATATAAAGACACCAGGATTGACAGCTATTCCATTATACGTTCCATCCCAACTTTCAAACGGATTATCGGTAACGAAAACTCTCGTTCCCCAACGGTCGTAAATTTCAAAAATTTTGAGTTGTTGCACGACATTTGGATTACTGATGCCGTAGGTGTCATTTAATAAATCGCCATTAGGCGTGAATGCTTTCGGTAAAAAGACCTCGTCGCAAGGCAAATCTTCAGGATTAATCACATTGATTCGCAGCGTATCATAAGTCACGCAAAAATTATCATCGGTGATTTGCAATATATAAGAGGCTGTATCTTCTGGTGTAATCGTCGTTACCGCACTTGTCGGGTCATCGACACCGTCTGTCGGCGACCACAAAAAATCGGTTGCACAAGTATTTGGAACAAATGTGTTTAGAGAATTTCCTGTAAACAATATGGTGTCTCGATTTCCAATCACATCTGGTGTTAAATTAAAGTCTAACAATTGATCAGGTCGCAAGGCGACATTATAAACATACATTTCGTCAATCAATCCTTTGAATCTTGAAACGGTCTGATTAATACACGGACTGTTTCCAATCGCTAAAGGTGCGGAGTTGTCTAAATTTAATAGATTTTGAGTATTATTTTCTGTTTCTAAACTTCCGTCTATATAGAGTTTGATGTTACCACCGTCACGGACGACAACGCAGTGATGCCAACAGGTTGCTGCACCGTTTCCTGTTAAGAAACTTGACCCGCCACCATTTTCAATCGCATCTACGGTCATAAAATTGAGATCGTGAATATACTCAATATTAAACATTGAATTGTCATCACAAGCGGTTCTTTTAGATATAATATCTTGTCTAATGGTATTTGTTTCCTGTGTTTTAAAATAAAAACTCAAAGTGAAATCTTGTGTCTGAAACACACTATTCACAACGCCCGAAAATGTCACATAATCATCAATTCCGTCAAACTTTAATGCTTGACCACTTACGCCACAATCACAATCGGGGTTACCAAACATATTTCCGTCAGAACCATTTCCGGCATCATCTGAAGCATCACAAGCATCAAACGAGTAGTAAGCAATTTTTCCAGTTGTTGGCTGTGCATTCATTATAAAAGCACCGAGTAATAATAAAAGTGTTATTTTTAAACCTTTCATTTTAGTAAGCTATAATTTTTTGAACTATAATCAGTTTTTTCTACGCAATATCCGAAGCAACCTAAGCCGCAATTTTCCATCCATAAAACAGTTAAACGAATGGTAATATTGTCTTTGATTTTATTAGAAAACGATTACTTGCTGTAAAGTGTAATAATCGGACAAATCATTTCTTCTAAAGAAATACCACCGTGCTGAAAAGTGTTTTTGTAATAATTATTATACTTATTGTAATTATTAGGATACAGGAAAAACTTGTCTTCTTTTGCAAAGATAAACGTAGAACTCACATTTGGGCGAGGTAATTTTGCCTTATGTGGATTTTTAATCTCCAACACATCACGTTTATCGTACTGCAAGTTTCGACCGACTTTATATCGCAAATTTGTTGTCGTTTCTCTATCTCCGACCACTTTAGAAGGTGTTTGAACACGTATTGTTCCATGGTCAGTTGTGATAAATAATTGAATATCTCGTTCTGCCATTTTTTGTAAAGTTTCCCAAAGCGGAGAGTGCAAAAACCAAGATTTAGTCAATGAACGGTAAGCACTTTCGTCACCGGCCAATTCCTTTAAGACTTCCATCTCTGTACGAGCATGCGAAAGCATATCTATGAAATTATAGACAATTACAGTCAAATCATTGTTCAAATAATTTAAGGCATTATCTACTAATATTTTTCCATGATTAACATTCGTAACTTTGAAGTATTCAAACTTTGGAGGGGATTGAAAAGTACGGCGAAGTTGTTCGCTCATTAGTTGCTGTTCGAAAAGATTTTTTCCGCCTTCTTCATTATCATTTCGCCACCATTCTGGATAATATTCTTGAATTTCGTGCGGGGTCAGACCGGCAAAAATAGCGTTTCTACTATATTGTGTTGAGGTCGGTAAAATACTGTAAAAATAATCCTCATCTTCGACCTTATACAACTCCGATAAAATAGGTTCGATAATTTTCCATTGATCATAACGCAAATTATCCATGACCAATAAGACTGTTGGTACATTTTCATCGTAATAAGGAAACATTCTATTTTTTAACAAATTATGGGATAAAATAGGAGCTTCTTTTTTGTCGCTGACCCAATCCACATAATTTTTTACGATATATTTTGAAAACTCTGCATTAGCTTCCTGTTTTTGCATCGCCAAAATATCCGCCATTGCGGTTGTTTGAGAAGCATCTAACTTTAATTCCCAGTTAATGATTTTGCGGTAAGTATCTGCCCATTCTTCGAATTTTAGACCGCTGTTGATTTCCATAAAAATCTGACGAAATTCCTGCTGATAATCCGAGCGGGTTTTTTCACGAACCAATCGTTTTCCATCAAATACACGACGCAAGGTCATGATAATTTGTTGTGGTTTGACAGGTTTGATGAGGTAATCGGTGATTTGAGCACCTATGGCCTCATCCATGATATGTTCTGCCTCATTTTTCGTAATCATGACGACAGGTAGATTAGAATGTTTTTCTTTTATTTTAGTAAGTGTTTCAAGTCCTGTTATTCCGGGCATACTTTCATCTAAAAACACAATGTCAATCTCATCATCCTCTTCGCACTCTTCTAAGGCATCATAACCATTGGATACGGTGACGACATCATAACCTTTACCCTTTAAAAACATTACTTGTGGTTTGAGCATGTCTATTTCATCATCTGCCCATAGAATTTTAATACGACTCATCTAAAATATTTTATGTTGTTTTAAATCTTGCTAATTTTTGAATTATCCACAATCTATTAAAATCATGGGATTTGTAAGTGATTTTTTATTAAAAAGATTGAAAGATTAAGTTTTTCCATTGGAATAGTTAAAATTATGTAAATATTTTATATCTTCAATTGATTAGAAAAGTGAGATTATGTTTACAATAAGAAATAAAATCTAAACGGTGGAATTATTTTAATATTAAAAATGTAACTTTTTGTGGTATGTGTTTGTTTCATATCACAAATATGTGTACGTTTGTACTAACAGTTTGTCCCTAAAGAATAATAAAAAGTTACTTGAAAACAATAGTCGATAAATCCTATTAATTTTAAAAAATAGATTATTTGATTCCACTAAAAAAAAATCATGATATCTCTATGATATCACTAATGGAATATGAATAAACGAAAAATAATTAATGACCCTGTGTATGGGTTTATTACAATCCCTTTTGATTTGGTGTTTGATTTGATAGAGCATCCTATCTTCCAAAGGTTACGCAGAATCAAGCAATTAGGACTTACACATTATGTTTATCCTGGTGCATTACACACAAGGTTTCATCATGCACTCGGGGCAATGCATTTGATGCAGCAAGCAATAAAAGTATTGCGGCAGAAGGACGTGGAAATTACAGAAGCGGAAGAGCAGGCAGCGATTATTGCAATTTTATTGCACGATGTAGGTCACGGTCCTTTTTCACATACTTTAGAACATACGATTATTAATATTCATCATGAGGATTTATCAGTTTTCTTGATGGAGATTTTGAATAAAGAATTTGATGGTCAATTAGACTTGGCGATTAAGATTTTTAAAAAAGAATATCATAAAAAATTCTTGTATCAATTAGTGTCCAGTCAATTAGATATGGACAGAATGGATTATCTGAATCGTGATAGCTTCTTTACGGGAGTTGCAGAAGGTGTAATTGGATATGATCGAATCATAAAGATGCTTTCGGTAGTAGATAATGAGTTGGTCGTAGAGGAAAAAGGAATTTACTCAATCGAAAAATTTCTTATCGCTCGTCGAATTATGTACTGGCAGGTTTACTTACACAGAACAGTACTTAGTGCAGAGCAAATGTTGATTCGAGCGTTGACACGAGCAAAATTTTTATCACAAAATGGTCAAAAAATTTTTGCTTCTAATAGTTTATCGTATTTTGTCCAACAATCTATCCTCCCAAAAGATTTAACTCAATATAAGAAAGAGATATTACATCATTACACACAATTAGATGATGTAGATGTGGTGAGTAGTTTAAAACATTGGTGTTCACATGATGATAAAGTGTTGGCTTTTATTTCTCAAGGATTGGTAAATCGGCGGTTATTCCGAATTGAAATACAGGAAAAACCTTTTGAAAATGACAAAATAAATAAGTTGCATCGAAGTGTTCGTCAAAAAGTTGGCAGCGATATTTCGGCACAAGACCTGGAATATTTAGTGTTTACAGGATCGGAGTCAAATCGGACTTACAGTAAAGGAAAACAAGAGATTAAAGTCAAGTTTAAAAATGGAACGGTCAAGCCAATTTCTAAGGTATCAGACTTTGAAATCTCTCCTAAATCGACAACGAAATATTATATTTGTTATCCAAAATTTTAAAATATTTAATAAGCTGATTTATAGGATAATACATATTAAAAGATAGTTTACTGGCGTTAAAAAAAAGGTAATTTTTTTGATTATAAATAGTAATTTTACATTATCATTAGTTATATTTGCGGAAAACTACAATGCTTTTTTATTAAATTTTAAAACCAATAGTATTTGTTATGAAAAGATTTAACATCTTATTTGCAATTGCATTCTTATTTTTTGCAGTTGCAGCAGTGGCACAGCCACAAGACACACCGCCAAATGCAGAGCCGGGTAAGTGTTATGCAAAGTGTATGATTCCAGATGAGTACGAGACTGTTACAGAGCGTATCAAAGTAAAAGACGCTTCAACTCGTATCGAAACTGTTCCTGCTGTATACGAAACTGTTACTGAAACAGCTTTAGACAAAGCGGCTAGTACTCGTATCGAGGTTATTCCTGCTGTATTCGAAACTGTAGAGGAAAGAATCATGACTAAAGCAGCTTCAACTCGTATTGAGACTGTTCCTGCTGTATATGAAACTACATCTGAAAGCGTATTAAAGAAAGCAGCTGGTACTCGTTTGATTCCAGTTCCTGCTGAATACGAAACAGTAACTGAGCGTAAAGAAGTAGCTCCAGCTACTACTAAGTGGGTTAAGCGTCGTGCTGACAAAAACTGTTTATCAGCTAATCCTGATGACTGTTTAGTATGGTGTTTGGTAGAAGTGCCTGCGAAGTACGAAACAATCACTAAAACAGTATTGAAAACACCTGCTACTACTAAAACTGTAGAAATTCCTGCTGAATACCAAACAGTAACTAAGCAAGTTGTTAAAACTCCAGCTCAAACTCGTACTATCGAGATTCCTGCTGAGTTCAAAAATGTTAAGAAAATTGTTGTTAAAGAGCCAGCTACGACTCGTACTGTAGAAATTCCTGCTACTTACAAAACAGTAAGCAAGCAAGTTATTAAAACTCCAGCTCAGTCTCGTACTATCGAGATTCCTGCTGAGTTTAAAACTGTTTCTATCCGTAAGTTGACTAAGAAAGGTGGTTTCTCTGAGTGGAGAGAAGTAATCTGTCCTAAAGACGTGACTACTGCAAGAATCACTCAGATTCAAAGAGCATTGAGAGACAAAGGTTACAACCCTGGTCCTATCGATAATATCTTTGGAGCTCAAACTAAAGCAGCTTTAATCAAGTTCCAAAAAGCTAACGGTTTACCTGTTGGTCAGTTGGATACTGAGACTTTGAAAGCTTTAGGTGTAAACTAAGAGTGACACACATCTTGTATAAAAAACCTCATACCGAAAGGTGTGAGGTTTTTTTTGTTATCCATTAATCGTTTACCAATAAACCTAAAGCAGCACTAATGCCACATTTTTGATATTGATGATACGCTTTTGCGGCTTGAAGTCGAATATGCGGTTTCTCATTGCCACTAATATAACTGTCTAACGCTGCGTCTAATGTATAAGCCTCGGAACTCATCAAACCCGTTGACATCAATAAACTATTCGTGCCGAACTTATCAAAATAAGGTTGAAAATAGTCTTTGCTGATACAAGCTAATATAATCGCATCACGAGTTTTATTATCTTTTTTTGTATAATTCTCAATTGGCAAATCAAATTCCATTAAACCGTTGTGACCAATGAATGTGAGTAATTCTGCATTACCATAAATCCCTAAAGTA
>Ga0075467_10001507_pt1 | contig 19204 bp, 17 predicted proteins | sample DEB08_DNA_9_FD_75067 | JGI IMG/M metagenome (GOLD analysis project Ga0075467, IMG submission 75067) | Aqueous microbial communities from the Delaware River and Bay under freshwater to marine salinity gradient to study organic matter... | ecosystem: Environmental > Aquatic > Marine > Coastal ... | reverse complement strand
TCCCAAACCTGCGGCTTCAACTGCGCTTGCATCCGCAAAATGATCCGTTGCAACCGCGACAAAGGCCGCGCAATGGCACCCGCTTGGTTGCGGTGCGTATCCCAGCCCGCCAGTGAAAACGCCGCAATCCGCGTGGCCCCCGCCATACGCCTGGTGGCAAAATCCACCAACCCGTCAAGATCGGGCCAAGCGCGGTTTTCACCCAAACCTGTCAGGCGCTTTTCCACCGCCTCACGCTGCGCAGGTGCAACGCGCCCCGACAGGCCCGCCGACAGCTCAATGGCCTCGGCACCGGCCTCGCGAAACAGGTCGTCGTCGTGGTAAATATGGTCCAGAAACATCTGGCTTTGTGCCGACAGCATCAGGTTCACATCCGGCGTCCATGCCCGGCTTGGCCCCGCACCTGCCAACAGTGGCAGTGCCTCACGCCCAACCGCATAGGCGGTTTCGGCCGAAAGCCCCGGCACGGTTTGCAGCATCCGGTTCAACCACCCATCGGGCTGCACGCCAAGGGCTACGTCCATACCAGTGCCTGCCTCTAGCAAGGACTGCCCATCAAAATGGCTGCGTTTGTCGCGGTAAGGCGTTGATGTCGCTTGCACAAACCCCAGCTGCCCCGCCTGCCACAACTCCTGCAACCCGCCCAGCGCAGGGTGCAGCGCAAACGGCCCGCTCAGCATCAGCGAACTCATCGGCAAATCAGGCCGCAGCGCGCCAAAATCGGGGTCGCCCACGGGTTGCACCACATCCAACCCATCCATCGCACCACGCAAAATCACCACGATCAGGCGGTTTTCGCCCAACCCCGTCCCTTGGGCCAGCGTGACCGAGGTAAGCATCGGATGTGCCGCAGCCGAGCAACCCGCCACCGTCATCCCGCGCAAAAACTGGCGTCTGTCCATCGCCCTACCTTCTGTTAAACGCAGGCGAGGCCAGCACCAGCCCTACGCCTTCACGCGTTGCTTCCGCGCGTGCCGCCGCCCATAGCAACCGTGCGTCCGCTGCTGGTCCCAGCGCACGGTTCGCAAAATCCACCGGGTCGGGCATCGGCCGCACCAGTCGCCCCGGCACCTCCATCGCCCAACTGATCCGCGCGCCCAAGCCTTGCGGCGTGATCCACGCCTCGGCCGCCTCGCTCCAACCATCCGGGCCAATGGGGTTTTGCCACTCTTGCCCCATCAAGGCCATTGGCTTCAAAATCAGCCGCGAAAACGACCCGCGCGCCATGCGCTGCAGCGCTTCTCCAGTCATTTCAAGGGCGCGTAAGGCCGCAAGCACAAACTCCACCGGCGGAGGCGCTTTCATCTGGCGTGGCACCCAAGCAGCAGGGGGTGGTTCAACATTGCCGCGTAAACCTCCAGCAAGGCCCCACCGCTTGCCACATAGGCCGCCGTAATCGCCGCTACCAATGCAGGATCGGGCTGATCCGCCACAAAATGCGTGGCCAGCTTGCCCTCAATATGTGCAGCGGTTGGGGTGAAACACAAATCCGTCCCGCAGGTTCGCTTCCAACCCGGTCAGCAACAGTGCCATTTGCTGCACATCCGCTTGCGCATAGGTCGCCCCCACGCCAAGGCTGTGCAACTCCATTACCTCGCGGGTAAGGGGCGTTCGGGGGCAGACCGTGCTTTGGTGGTGAAGTGATCGGTCCAAAAGGCGCATAACCGTTCGCGAAAGGCATCCGGCGCATCCAGACGGCGCGCAAATTCCGCACGCATGCTGCCCTCTGCTGCAAGCGTCACCTCAGGCATGGCAGTTTGATAGTCCGGACGCTGTGCGGAGTCTTGGCGCGCCATTTTTCGCGCCTCATTCGCCTGCGCCATCATCGGCAAAGCGGCGTCAAACCCGAGGGTCGGATAGCGGACGGCCATGATATCGGTGCCGACCAATGCGGCAAGCATAGCATCAGGGTCCAACACCCCCTTATGCGGCAGGCCATAGCCAAATCGAAAGGCAGTAAGCGTGGGCCTGTCAATTATCTGCGCGGTCCATATCTGTCACCGCCAGCATAGCCGATATCTATGCCCATTCAAGCCCGCCAAAGTGTCGGATGGCGTGTCTGTCTTAAGACCGGAAAAAGGGGGTAAGTGGTGGCGAGAGACGGACTTGAACCGTCGACCCCACGATTATGAGTCGTGTGCTCTAACCAGCTGAGCTACCTCGCCACTTAAGGCGGGTGGTTAAGGGGGTGGGCGCGGGGCGTCAAGAGGGAATCGGCGGGTTTGCGGCAACCGATTGCAAATGCAGCGCCGTCACGCAGCCCCCTCCTTCACTCAGCCCCGCTTTCACGCCGCGCCGTAAACCGTTCCTGTGATCGCCAACTCACCCTCCGGGGCTTCCAGCTTGGCATGGGCCACCCGTGGGCGCCCGGATGCGGTGACGGTCATCGTGGCCTCAATGAACATCGCGCGCCCCTCCACCTCGGCCTCGCGCACATCTTGGGTGCTGGTGATCAGCAGTTCATCTGCCCCCGCCAAGCGCGCCCGTGCCGTGGCCTCCGCCAACAACGCGGCCTTCATTGCGGTCATCGCTTCGGTCTTGGTGGTGAACCGTTCGGGACCATTCGCCATATGCGCCGTAAACTGGCCTTCGCCCGCCGATGACACAACGCCGGTCGCGCGTTGGCTGATTTGGCCCACCACGGCCCCAATCGCATTGGCCACTCCTGCATGTTCTGGCAAGATCATCTTGGCGCCCAACCGCAGCCCAACCGCGCCATAGTAAAAGGGCGCAGACGCCCCCAACCCAATGACAGGCACACCAATCCGCGCCGAAACTTCAATGATCCCGCGGTGTTGGTCCAACCCGGCGCGCAGCAGCTTGTGGCGCGACAGCATAACGCCATCCTCCTCGGCAAAGGTGGGGTCTTCGCCAAAGGCCGCCTCCAACAAGCAGGTCGCAGTCTGTTCGGTCAACTGGTCCACAATCGTTTGGGCCAAGGTCGCCGCATCCCGCGCCACCCGTTCGCCCCGCCCGTTGCGCCGCCGCGCCAACAAGCGCACAGCTTTTTCGGCAGCCACCCCATCCCAATCGCTCAAGCCGCCCAGCACATGGCTTGCATCCGATGGTGTCACCCCTGACAGCATCACCAACCCGCGTGCAACCAACCGGTCCATCGCCGCCACTTCAAGCCGTGAGGTGAGCGCCTGCGCCAAAGGCATTGGCCCTGTGATCCGCGCCAGCAACCCCGCCTCACGCGCCGAAAGGCCCGTGGATTCAAACCCCATCGGTATCACAAACCGCCCGTCATGCTCGCCCACCGCATCGCATGACAGCGCGCGGTCCAGCGCGTCATGCACCATCGGCCCGTTCTCGACCGCTAACAGGGAAATCGGGATCAATCGACGCGGCCCAAGAGTAAATCCGCCTTCCAGGCCAGTGGTGATCAAATGTGCCTCGCTATCGCCACCAAGCCCGGTGGTGCGCATCGCAACCGCCTCGACCATAGTCCGATATCCGCCGACGCGCGCACCCAATGGGTCAATTTCCGGCAATCCATCCTTTAGCAGGGCCACATCGGTCGTTGTCCCACCAATATCCGACACCAGCGCATCCGACGCCCCCGTCAACCAGCGCGCACCGACAATCGACGCGGCAGGACCAGACAAAATCGTTTCAATAGGGCGTTCGCGTACCATCGCCGCCGAAATCAACGCCCCGTCGCCCCGCACCACCATCAGAGGGGCCGTAATCCCGCGCTTGGTATTGTGACTTTCACAAGCCGTGACCAACCGGTCAATCATCCCGATCAACCGCGCATTCAGCACCGCCGTCAACGCCCGCTTCGGTCCGTTCAGATTGGCCGACAGCTCATGCGAACAAGTCACAGGCCGCCCCGTCACCTGGCGGATCACATCGCGTGCGGTCAATTCATGCGCAGGGTTGCGCGTCGCAAACCGCGAGGCCACGGCAAAACCCATCACCTTGTGCTGCGCCAAGGCCGCCTCCAGCCCTTCCAGGTCCAAGGGCGCAAATTCTTGGCCCGCATGGCTATGCCCGCCCTCAAGCCGGATCACGGGATCACCGCCCAAGGCTTCACGCAGGCCGCCACGTTCCAGATCGCCCTCATCAAATCCGATAAACACCAAGGCCACGCGCCCGCCTTGCCCTTCGACCAGCGCATTGGTGGCAAGCGTGGTTGAAAGTGACACCATGCTTACATCTTGCGGTGCAATCCCTGCGGCCTCCATCGCGGCATCAACCGCAAGGCCAATGCCCAGCGACAAATCCTTGCGGGTGGTCAGCGACTTGGCCTTGCCCAAAACGCGGTCTGTCTCATTGTCCAAAACCACGGCATCCGTATAGGTTCCGCCCGTATCCACACCCAAAAAGAGACTCATTCGCGTTTTCTCCACCTGCCGCCGGTTCGCCCTGCGCAATTGCGATCTAGGGCAGTTTTGGGCGCTTTGCACGGCCTCAAACGACGAAATTCGCGCAGTTGCGGCAAAATCCTATGCTTGACGTACATCGTGCATCACTTAACGCCGAACCTTTCGCCGGTGCGCAGGTGGAATTTCCAATAAAGCACGGTATTTGGTGATGGTGCGCCGCGCGATTGCACCTTGGGGCGATGACAAAATATCGGCCAGCGCTTGGTCACTATAGGGGTGCGCGCGGTCCTCGGCCCCCACAAGGGTGATCAGTTTGGCCCGCAACGCTCCCGCCGCCGCCCCGCCCTCACCGCCCACAGCCTCGGTAAACATCGCACGCAGCCAAATCGTCCCGCGCGGCGCATCAACCGAAACCCCCGCCACAGCCCTGCTTACTGTGCTGACGTGCAAATCCAGCGCCAAAGCGACATCCTGCATTGTCATCGGTTGCAACGCCACCAGCCCATCGGTCAATACCTGCTCTTGCCGGGCCAGAATGTCTTGACCAATGCGCAGCAAGGTTTGGTTGCGATTGGCCACCATCCGCTGCAAGTCCCGCGCTGCCGACAGCCGTTCAGGGCTTGTTGCCACCGCATCCTTTGCAATCAAAACATCCGGCAAGGCTGATCGGTTCAAGCTGACAATCCACCCGACATCCCCGCGCGCCACCATCAAATCAGGCTCGCGCACCACAGCGGCACTTTGACCAAACTGCGTACCGGGCTTGGGGTCAAAGCTGCGGATACGCCGTACCTGTGCCCAAACCTGCGCTTCCGTCACAGCGCACAGGCTGGCAAGCCGGGCTATATCGCCTTTTGCGATCAATTCCAGATGGTCCAAAACACAGGCCATAACGGGGTCAAAACACTCTGCCTCAATCGCTTGCAGGCGCAAACACTCCACCAAAGTCCGGGCAAACAACCCTGTTGGCTCCATCCCTTGCAGCAGCGCCAAAACCCGCGTGGCCTCTTGCACGCTAGACCCAGCTTCGGTGGCAATACGCTCCACAGGCCGTCCCAGCCATCCCGTAGGTTCCAGCGCATCCATGAACGCATAGGCAATCTCGCGCTCGGCCTTGGTGGTCACAACCCGCTCAATCTCGCGCGTGACATGGGCGATCAACCCCGGTGCGGGTGCTTGCACCATATCGGCAAAATCCACCGCTTCCGCGCGGCCAATCCCTTGGGCGGCAAAGGCGCTGGTCCAGCGCGGCAACCACGCCGCCATATCCACAGGGGTCGGGGCCAGCACCACATGCGGGTTCTCGCTGGCCTGTTCTTCCAAATAGCGGGTCAGGCCCGATGCATCAAAACGCAACACCCGGATCGAGGTGCTAAGCGAGCCGTTCAATTGCAGCTTTTGGCTTACCGCAAGGCGGGTTGTCTGACGCGCCATGACCGGCTTTTTCCTTGCAAAAAGAGTGTTCTCGTCACGCTATCCCCAGACACAGCCTCACGCAACTGTTGCACGGCACCCTATCGCCATTGGTTCCATCCAAGGGTAGGGTCAATCCAAGCATAAACCCATGACACGACAAACTCCTGACACGACAAACCCCTGACACGAAAGCCGATTGCTGATGCATTCTCCCCAATGGCCCCTGCTGCGTGACCTTGTGTTGATAGGGGGCGGACACGCCCACGCTCTGGTTTTGCGCAAATGGGGCATGAATCCTCAGGCGGGGACCCGCGTGACTGTTATCAATCCCGGCCCTGTGGCACCTTACACCGGCATGTTGCCGGGCCATATCGCAGGCCATTACACGCGCTCTGACATGATGATCGATCTCGTCCGCCTTGGCCGCTTTGCGGGCGCGCGTGTGGTTATGGGGCGCGCCACGGGGCTGGACCGCACCGCGCAGCAAGTGGTGTTAGAGGATGGCCGCCGCCTGCGCTATGATGTCGCCTCGATTGATATCGGCATTGCCTCAAACCTTCCCGATCTTGCGGGGTTTGATGATCACGCCGTTGCGGCCAAGCCTTTGGGCGGCTATGCCGAACGCTGGGACAGCTTCGTTGCAAGTGCTCCCGCGCAACCTCGGCTGGTGATTGTCGGGGCAGGTGTGGGCGGCACCGAACTCGCCATGGCCTCGGCGCATCGTTTGCAAGACAGTGGCCGTCAGCCCCAAATCACGTTGCTGGAACGCTCAGATACCGCCTTGCCGCATATCGGTTCTGGCGCGCGTGCAGCTTTGATGGCACAGCTGAAACACTATAATATCAACGTGATGACTGGGGTTGAACCCGCTTCGGTGTCGCCTACAGCCGTGACCCTGACCAGCGGCCAAACCTTGGCCTCCGATTTTATCTTGTCGGTCGCAGGCGCGCAGCCGCAGGCGTGGCTGCAATCCACTGGGTTGGATTTGCACCAAGGCTTCGTCACCATCACTCCCAGCTTGCAAAGCTCGGATCCTTTGGTGTTCGCCGTGGGCGATTGCGCCGATATGGCCTATGCCTCGCGCCCCAAAGCTGGCGTTTTCGCCGTGCGCCAAGCACCAATCCTATTCCACAACCTGCGTGCACTCCTGTCGGGCGCTCCGTTTCGCCAATACCAACCACAGCGCGACTACCTCAAACTCATCTCGACAGGCCGCAAACGCGCCGTGGCCGACAAACTCGGTTTGCGGCTGGAAGGCGCATGGCTCTGGCACTGGAAAGACCGCATCGACCGCGCCTTCATGGCGAAATTCGCGGATTACCCCGCAATGCCAACCCCCGCGTTACCCAAAGAGGCTGTCAAAGGCATGGCCGACGCGCTGGGCGAAAAGCCCCTTTGCGGTGGCTGTGGTGCCAAGGTTGCAGGCGCCACTCTGGGGGCCGCACTTCAACACCTCCCCCTGCCCAAACGCCCCGATGTCCTCTCGGGTCCGGGCGATGATGCAGGCATCTTGCGCCATGGCAAAGGGGTGCAAGTGCTGACCACTGACCACCTGCGCGCCTTTACGAATGATGCAGCCCTAATGGCCCGCATCACCGCAATTCACGCGCTGGGCGATATCTGGGCGATGGGTGCGCAGCCGCAATCCGCCTTGTCGCAAATCACTTTGCCACGTTTGGGTCCAGCCCTTCAGGCCGAAATGCTGGGTGAAATCCTGTCTGCCGCCACATCCGTCTTTGACGCGGCTGGGGCCGATATCTTGGGTGGTCACACCTCCATCGGGGCCGAGTTGACCATCGGGTTTTCGGTCACAGGCCTTGCAGATCACCCCATCCGCAAGACCGCCGCACAAGAAAACGACGCGATTATCCTGACAAAACCCATCGGCACCGGTACCATCCTTGCCGCCGAAATGGCCACCGCTCAAATGGCTGGCCAAACTTCTGACCTGATGCTGGGAGAGGTGGTCGCCACCTGCATGGCCTCCATGCTCCACCCGCTCGCCACCGCATCAAGAATCCTGTCACCCCACGCCACCGCCATGACCGATGTCACCGGTTTTGGCCTCGCAGGGCACCTTCTCGAAATGCTCGACGGGGCAGGGCTGTCGGCAACCCTCGCGCTCAAAGACATCCCAACCCTGCCCGGTGCGCAAACCCTCGCAGCCCTCGGTCATGCCTCCAGCATCGCCCCCGCCAACCGCGCGCTTTGCTTGGGCCGCATAAACGCCCCCAACACCCCCCACTCGGCACTCCTGTTTGACCCGCAAACCGCCGGAGGATTGCTGGCCACCGTACCGCAAGCACAGGCGCAATCGATCTTGAAAGCCCTGATCGCCGCAGGCGAACCTGCCGCAATCATCGGCACCGTCCACGCAGGCCCCGTTATGCTGCGCGTAAGCGACACCTGACTTACTGCCCCTGCCTATTGCCCCGAAAGGCACCCCGCCAATCCATTGGCCAAACCCAACATCAACGCGGCATAAAGCCCAGCACCCGGCTCCAAAGTGCTGCCTTCAGGGTCCAACGCGGAACCCAACCGCAATCCTGTCGCCTCTGCCATCTGCCGCGCACTTGCGTCGTTATGATTTGCCTCTGGAAACAGGCACACCGCAGCACTCGCTGCCACCTTTTCTTGCAACTCGACCAAATGCGCAGCCCCCGGCGCTGTTGCATCGCCAGTGCGCAAACTGCCCACCACTTGCAGGCCAAAATGTCCGGCGAAATAACCATATGCATCATGCATCACCACAAACGGCTTGTCTGCCACAGGGGCCAACATGGCGGCAACCTCTGCTTCAATCCGGGTCACCTCCACTCGCGCAGCATCCGCATTGGCGCGGTAAATCTCACCCCGCGCGGGGTCCGCCTTTGCCAAGGCATCTGCAATCAACCCCACCCAAATCCGCGCATTTTCCGGGTCCAACCACGCATGTGGATCAACGCTGTCATGCCCGTGGGCGTGACCATGTCCATGATCATGCCCAGCCTTATCGCCAAACCCCTGCGTTGCAGTTTGCGGCGCATCCAGCAACGCCAACCCCTCATCGCGCTCCAAACCGCGCAAACTGCGCTCCAGCCACGGGCTCATTTCTGGCCCGACCCAAATCACCAGATCCGCCGCGTCCAGATCGGCCGCCTGGCTGGGCCGCAACTGAAAATCATGCGCGTCAGCCCCTTCCGGCAACAACAAAACCGGTGTCCCCAAATCGCCCATCACCATTGTGACCAAGCCGTGCACAGGTGCGATATCGACCACCACCTTCGGCACCTCGGCCACAGCAGGCAGCCCCCACACCATCATCCAAAGCCCAAAGCTGAAAGCACGCATTAAAAACTCCTGTCTTGTGGTCACGCGGCAGATGCCATATGTTATGACATAACAAAGTATCTGTTACAGTATAACAATAATAGGCGCAAGATGCCCTCGCACACCCCTGCTTTTGATGCCCATGACCACAGCCATTGTACCGCCGATGGTCTTGCCCGGGCCGAGGCGATATTGGCCAGCCGCAAACAGCGCCTAACCCCGGTGCGCCGCCAAACCTTGCAAATCCTGCTGTCTGAACACCGCGCTTTGGGGGCCTATGATGTGCTCGACCGCCTTGCCGAGGCGGGTTTTGGCAAGCAGCCCCCTGTGGCCTACCGCGCGTTGGAATTTCTGGTCGAACACGGGCTGGCCCACAAAGTCCGCCGCCTCAACGCCTTTGCCGCTTGCATGCATCCCGAAACCGACCACGCCCCGGTTTTCCTGATTTGCCGCGGCTGCAACGCGCTGGCCGAAACCGCCGCCGAACCTGTCCGCGCCGCTTTGAATGCCGCAGCCCATGCCGCAGGTTTCACGGTAGAACGCACCAGCATCGAGGCGCTGGGCCTGTGTCCAACCTGCAGGGCCGCCGCATGAGCCTGATCGCAGCCCAAAATCTGACCGTGCGCCTTGGCGGTGCCGATATTCTCACTGGCGTCAGCTTGGCGATAGATCCCGCCGAAATTGTAACCATCGTCGGCCCTAATGGCTCTGGCAAATCCACGCTTTTGCGCGCGCTTTTGGGGATTCAACCTCTGGCTTCCGGTAGTATTACCCGCCGTGCAGGCCTGCGGATCGGCTATGTGCCGCAACGTCTGCACATCGATCGGCCCTTGCCGATGACCGCGCGGCGTTTTTTGTCGCTGCCCCAACGCTGCACGGATGCGCAAGCCGCTCAGGTTCTGGCCCGCTGCGGTGTTCAGGGCGTAGAACATCGCCAATTGGCAGACCTGTCGGGTGGCCAATTGCAGCGCGTCCTTTTGGCCCGCGCTTTGCTGAACGAACCCGATATTCTAATCTTGGATGAACCGACCCAAGGCCTCGACCAACCCGGTGAAGCCGCCTTTTACCACCTGATCGAAGAGGTCCGGCGCGACACTGGTGCCGCCGTCTTGCTGGTCAGCCATGATCTGCATGTGGTCATGGCGGCCTCTGATCGGGTGATCTGCCTCAACGGCCATGTCTGCTGCGAAGGCGCGCCCGATGTGGTGCGCGACGCCCCCGAATACCGCGCCCTGTTTGGCTTTGGCACCCAAGGGGCGCTGGCCCTTTACCGCCATGACCATGACCACAGCCACGGTCCGGACACCCCGCATGAACACGGCCCAAACTGCGGCCATGACCACGCCAAAATCCATGCCCACACAGCCGCAAAGCAACACGACCATGCTTGATGATTTCTTGTTCCGCGCCGCCCTCGCAGGTATCGGCTTGGCCTTGGCCGCAGGCCCGCTCGGCGCTTTCGTCGTTTGGCGCCGTATGGCCTATTTCGGCGATGCAACCAGCCATGCCGCCATTCTCGGCGTAGCATTCGCGCTTGCGCTGTCGCTCCCCATCGGCCTCGGCACTATGCTCGTGGCCCTCAGCATGGCCCTGACCGTCTCGGCCCTCGCCGCGCGCGGTTGGGCGGTTGATACCACGCTGGGCGTGCTGGCCCATTCCGCCCTCGCCTTTGGCCTTGTCGCCATCAGCTTTGTTCCGGGCGTGCGCGCCGACCTTTCTGGCCTCTTGTTCGGTGATATTCTCGCCGTGTCCAAATCCGACCTCGCCTTCGTCTGGAGTGGCGCAATCGTCATTGTGGCCTTGCTCCTCTGGCGCTGGCAAGCACTGCTCACCGCCACCCTATCCGAAGATCTCGCCCACGCTTCCGGTCTCAACCCCAACCGCGAACGCCTTGTCCTGACAGTGGCCCTCGCCCTCGTGGTCGCCGTCGCCCTCAAAATCGTCGGCGCGCTCCTCATCTCGGCGATGCTGATCATCCCCGCCGCCGCCGCCCGCAGCCTCTCGCGCAGTCCCGAAAGCATGGCGCTCCTCGCGGTCGTCATCGGTGCGGTTTCCGTCCTCGCAGGCCTGCAACTCTCGCTCCACTTCGATACCCCCGCAGGTCCCTCGATCATCGCCATCGCCGCGCTGATTTTCACCCTCTCGGTCCTCGTAGCCCCCTTCAAATCACTCTGACCCGCAATTTCATCTTGGCCTAAATACCTGAATCCCACCCTGTCCCCGCGCCAATCATCCGCAGAACGCGACACATGTCGTTTTTATCTGCAATCGGTCGGGTCAAATTGCCCGCTCGTCCAACAATAGGGCATGTATGGACAAAATTTGCGCTCAGGGAGTCGCCCAATGAAAACTCATGTCAAAGCTTTGGTTGTCGGCGGTGGTGCCGTCGGAAACGGTATCGCCTATCATCTCGCCAAGGCGGGCTGGGACACAATGCTCGTCGAACGTGACGAGCTTACCTCCGGCTCCACTTGGCACGCGGCGGGCCTCTTACCCCTCTTCAACATGTCCTACGCCACCACCCACATCCACAAATACTCCGTCGATTTCTACAAATCGCTCGAGGCTGAAACAGGCCTGAACGCCGGTTTCGCCGTGGTCGGCAACTTGCGCATGGCCCAGCATCAGGCCCGCATGGACGAATACATGCTTTACTCCGCCGTGGCCGACAGCGCCGATGTCTACCATGAATTCATGACCCCGGCCCAGATCAAGGAACGCTGGCCACTGGTCCGCACCGATGATCTTGTCGGCGCGCTGTTCCACCCGCAAGACGGTTATATCAACCCTGCGGATGTAACCCAGGCCATGGCCAAAGGCGCACGCCAGCACGGCGCCACGATTGAACGCAAAATCCAGGTCGATGCCTACCGTTGGACCGGCTCGGAATGGATCGTTTCCTGCACGAAAATGATCGACAAAGGCGGCAACCTGATCCCGTCCGAGGAAACCTTTGAAATCCACGCCGAACATGTGGTCACCGCGACGGGCAACCACGCCCAACGCACGGCCAAATTGCTCGGCATCAAAATCCCCGCCATCCCCGTTGAACACCAGTTCATCGTGACGGAACCCGACCCGATGCTGGTCGAGTACCGCAAAAACAACCCTGAACACCCCGTTTTGCGCGATGCCGATGCCAAATGGTACGTCCGCGAAGAACGCGGCGGCTGGATCCTTGGCCCTTACGAAAAAGGCGCGCCTGCCCGCTTTGAATACGGCGTCCCCGACAGCTTCCGCGCCGATCTGTTCCCGCTTGCGCTGGACCGGATCGAAGAGGAATACATGGCCTTCATCCACCGCCTGCCATCCTCGGAACCCGTTGGTTTGAAAGATGATTTCAACGGCCCGATCTGCTACACCCCCGATGGTAACCCGCTGGTTGGCCCTGTGCCCGGCCTGCGCAACATGTGGATTGCCGAAGGCTTCAGCTTCGGCATCACCGCCGCTGGCGGCACGGGCTATTACCTCGCCCAAATGATGACGCAAGGCGAGGCTGAAATTGACATGGCCTCCCTCGATCCGCGCCGTTACGGCAATTGGATGACCACCGAATACGCCGCCCGCAAGAATGAGGAATGCTACGATCACGTCTTCATCCTGCACCACCCAGATGAAGAACGCGAAGCCTGCCGCCCGCTGCGCACCACCCCTGTTTACGACAAGCAAATCGCCCTTGGCGCGCAAATGGGTTTTGTAAACGGCTGGGAACGCCCCAACTACTACGGCCCCCTGAACGCCCCTGCCGATTTTGACCATAATTCCCGCAGCTTCCGCCGCGGCGCATGGTGGCAATACGCCAAGGCCGAGGCCGAGGCACTGCGCGACACCGCAGGCCTGATCGACGCCTCTGCCTTTACCAAACACACTGTGCGCGGTGCTGGGGCCACGGCTTTCCTCGACTGGTTCACCTGCAACAAACTGCCCAGCATCGGCCGCATCAACCTGACCTATGCGCTGACGCCCGCAGGCACCACGCGCACCGAATACACCATCGTGCGCAACGGCGAAAATGACTACTACCTCGTGTCCGCCGGTGCTTGGACCGCTTATGACGCCGACTATATGCGCAAATCCGCCGAGGATTTCGTGGCCGCAGGCGGTGCACCGGTTGAGATTAACGATGTCACCAACCAATGGGGCGTCTTTGCCCTTGCTGGTCCCAACGCCCGCAAAATTCTGCGCGAAGTGGTCAAGGATGCCGATGCCGACACCGTTTTGTCGAACAAGCGTTTCCCATGGCTGACCGCGCGCAAGCTGGAATTGGGCATGTGCCCGGTCAACGCCATTCGCGTGGCCTATACCGGCGAATTGGGCTGGGAACTGCACCACCCGATTGAAATGAACCGCTACCTTTGGGATTTGCTGCAAGTGGCAGGGGCAAAGCACGGCATGAAACTGGTCGGTGCGCGCGCCCAAAACTGGCTGCGTCAGGAAAAGTCCTACCGCGCCTTTGGCAACGAACTTGGTCGCGATGCCACTCCGATGGAGGCAGGATTGGACCGCTTTATTGACCTCTCCAAAGACTTCCAAGGCAAGCAAGCGATGATCGACACGGGCATCCGCTCGAAATGCGTGACCGTGCTGATCGACGGACCGGAAGATGCCGATCCATGGGGTAAAGAGGCGATCTTTGCGGATGGTAAAAAGGTCGGCCGCCTCACCTCGGGCGGTTGGTCGGTGGCGTTCAACAAGCAAATCGGCATGGGCTATGTGACGCCTGATCTGGCGGAGGTTGGCACCAAGCTAAAGGTGAAAATGCTGCTGAAAGAATGGGACGCTGTGGTAGTCGAAGACAGCCCGTTCGATCCTGCGAATGAGCGTATTCGGATTAACGGCTAAGCAAGCTCGCGCTTACGCCCTCCGGCAAAATTCAAAGGCCCTGCGGAAACCCCGTGGGGCCTTTTCGTATCAAAGCGCAGCACCCCGGCCAAAGCTGCGCCGACAGGGCAGGGGTTTTGGCTGCGATGCACGGCCGTATGTACGGATGGCATACGGGCGCTGTACAGATGGCACACGCTGGCATTTGCGCCGAAGCCAATGTTCAGGTGCTGGCTTGCGATGTCACATTTGACAGCAAAATTGCGATCATGTCTTCGAGTTTGTCGAAAGGAACCCCCGAAATCCGCTTTTGCAGCCCCAATAAAACGATGCCATGCACCGATGAAAACAAGGCGCGTGTCATCAGTTCTACCTGATCGCGGGTATAGTCTGGAAACACCCGTCTCAAAGGCGCTGCAATCAATGCAAACAGCTTGCCCAACTCGGCCAGATACCACTGCGGAACGTCCATTTCTGTCGACATTTCAAGATCAAACAGCGCGCGCCACAAGTTGGTGTTTTGTGCCGCGAATCGCAAATAGACATGCGACATGGTGATCAATTCCGCTTGCGGCTCATCCTTTGGGGCAGCCAGCACCGACCGCGCGACCTCTGCCCCCAAGGCTTGGAATGTGCGGCCATTCACGGCCATGACCAGCCCGTTAAGGTCTGAAAACACGTTATAAATTGCGCCAACTGCGCAATCCGCCTCACGCGCCAATTCGCGCGCTTTGACAGCTCCCAGCCCATCCGCCCGGATCCGTGCTTCGGCAATATCAATCAAACGGGCGCGCAAATCATCCCGCCGCAAATCGGCTTTGCTTGGTTTTTTCAGCGTCTCGGACATGGTCTGAACCTCAATGAACAAGGTTCAGACTAGCCTGCGCGTTGCGAAATGGAAAGTCAGGCGGTGGACGGCGCACCACCTTCAAAACGATTGCCGTTGGAATAGTCACAAGGCGCTTCTTGCATCTCCAAATGCAGGCGATTGCCAGTGTAGGGATGCGCGCGCGCAAGGTCTTCGTCAAACTCAATCCCAAGGCCGGGTGCCTCGGGCGGGATGATATAACCGTCTTCCCATTTGATCGAGTTCTTGATGAGGGCGAGATGAAAACTGCCACCCGTTTCAATGGTTTCCGCGATTAGAAGGTTCGGAATCGATGTGGCAAGATGCACATTCGCCGCCCATTCGACCGGGCCTGCATAAAGATGCGGGGCCATTTCGGCGTTAAAAATCTCGGCCATCGCGGCGATCTTCTTGGCTTCCCAAATCCCACCAACACGGCCCAAAGCGGGCTGCAAAATCTTCACGCCGCCATGCCGCAAAAGCGCACCAAACTCGGCTTTGGTCGTCATCCGCTCACCTGTTGCGAGCGGGATACGGACATGTTTGGCCACCTCGGCAAATTCCAAGAGGTTGTCCGGCGGGATCGGTTCTTCGTACCACAAGGGCGAATAAGGTTCGAGCGCTTGGCCAAGCCGGATCGCGCCGGGTGTGGTGAACTGGCCATGGGTGCCGAACAAAAGATCTGCGCGGTCACCCACCGCTTCGCGGATCGCTTTGCAAAATGCGACCGAGCGGGTGATGTCAGTCATCGCAGGATGATGCCCGCCCCTAATGGTATAGGGGCCTGCGGGGTCGAACTTTACGGCGGTAAAGCCAAGGTCCACAAAGCGGACAGCCGCCTCGGCGGCCGCATCGGGGGACACCCAGAAATCGGCACTTTCTTTGCCCGGTTCTGGGTAAAGATAGGTATAGGAGCGGATGCGGGCATTCATTTTGCCGCCAATCAGCGCCCAGACGGGGCGGTTGCGCGCTTTGCCGATAATATCCCAACAGGCCATTTCCAAACCTGAAAATGCACCAATCACAGTTGGGTCGGGCCGCTGGGTAAAGCCCGAGGAATAGGCGCGGCGGAACATCAGCTCGATGTTTTCGGGGTTTTCGCCTTCCATATGGCGGGCAAAAACATCTTCGATCACCGCTTCCATCGCCTTGGGGCCAACGGTTGAGGCATAGCATTCTCCATAGCCCACGATACCGCAAACCGTGGTCAGCTTGGTGAAAATCCAATAGCGCCCGCCCCAACCGGGGGCAGGCGGGGCGACGGTAAAGATTTCGAGCGATTGCAGGCGCATGATCATGCTTTCCGTTTGTGGCAAGCGCCGGGGGGCTTCACGCCCCCCGGACCCCCCGTGAGATATTTGTTCCAAGATGAAGTTTAGGCGCCGGTTTGTCTGGTTTCCCGTGGTTTCGCGACATGAAGGAGGATGGCCGCGACCATCAGAATGGCGGCGAGCAAGAATGGCGCACCGGGGGAGAAGATCGGGGCGTTTGGTGCAGTGAAGGTTGCGAATGTCATTGTCATGACCAAAGGGGCGACGATCATCGAGATGGCGTTGAGCGAGGATAGGACGCCTTGCAGTTCACCTTGGGCATTATCGGGCGTATCACGCGATAAAATTGCCTGAAGGGCAGGGGTGACCACGCCGCCAAGCGCTGTGATCGGGGTGAGTATAAGGGCGAGCGTGCCAGAGGTGACAAGGCCAAGCGCCGTGAGGGTTGTGACATCAACCCACATCCCGATATGGGCGGCGCGGTGTTCGCCAAAACGGTTGATCAGTGGGCCAACAAGGAAGGCTTGGCCGAGGCCAAAGCTGAGGCCGTAAAGACCAAGAGAATAGCCGATCATCTTTGTATCCCAGTCAAAGCGGGCCTTGCCAAAAAACGCCCAGATGGACGGATAGACGTTCATGGCAAGGGCAATAAGGAGGAAGGTGATCAACGGTCGCTTTAGACTTGGTAGTTTGCTGACTGCCCTCAATGCGCCGACAGGGTTACCGCGGGCCCATGTGAAGGTGCGGCGCGTACGGTCGGTTACGGTTTCGGGCAGCACGATCATGCCAAGCACAAGATTGGCCAGCGCCATAGCGCCCGCCGCATAAAACGGCGCGCGGGTGTCAATGCTGGCAACTAAACCGCCGATTAATGGGCCCAGAACAAAGCCAATGCCGAAGCAAGCACCGATCAGGCCAAAACGGCGGCCTCGGTCTTTTGCTGGGGTGATATCAGCGATAAAGGCGGTGGCTGTGGCATGGGTTGCTGCTGCGATCCGAGCCAACAGGCGGGCTCCGACCAAGATCCAGATATTGGGAGCAAGCGCCATGCACAGATAGGCGAAGGCCATTACCGCCAGCGACAAGAGCAGCACCGGGCGGCGGCCATACCAATCTGACAGCGAGCCGAGCACTGGGCCAAAGATGAATTGCATTACGGCATAGGACGTGGCCAGAACGCCGCCCCACAAGGCCGCTGTTGCAAGCCCTTCACCGGTGACGGACTCGATCAAATCCGGCATTACTGGGAAAATCAAACCAATACCGATGGCATCCAGTGTGACCGTAATCAGAATGAAACTGAGGGCGAGGCGGGGTGTCGGCGTCACAAGATTGCCTTTGCAAGCGCTTGGGGCTGCGAGAAAAAAGGCGAGTGACTTGAGGCGAGGTGCCTAATATCTGCCCATCCTTGGGACATCGTGACTTGGTATTCGGGCGGTATCGCGCGGTCATCTTCGCAAATGACATAGCGTTTGGGGATGGACATATCGACATTTTCAATCGCGGTCCTTTGCGGCTTTATCGCTTGTGAACCGAGATGGGCCTGCGCATAGGCGACTGTTTCAGGTAGGCAGTCGTGATACAGCTTTTCAGCCACCTTGTCGGTCCGGAAGCTAAAGCTTTGACGATCCGCGCTGGTGTCGATCGCGTCCAGCAGGGGTTGGCGTGGGCCTGCGCGGCGCATGTCCACAAGGCTAAGGCCCGCTAGCGGTACGTAGGCGCAAACATAGACCAGTCGCGCAATTTTGTCGGGCGCGCGCAGGGCTGCGGCCGTTATTGGATAGCCTGCCATGGAATGGCCGACCAAAACAGTGGGCCGGGTGATCGCGTCAAGAATTGCCTCTACATAAAGGTCTAGCGTGATTTGCGCTATTGGCGTGTGATCTTGGCCGTGGCCGGGCAGGTCAATCGCCGTCGCCCCCTCAAGATAAGGCAAGGTATCGCGCCAACACCATGCGCCGTGGCAAGAGCCGTGAACAAGAAGAATAGGCGGCATATGCTGGGGTGCTTTCTGAACCGGGGGCGGATGGTGTAAGGCTTAAAGCCCCTAAATTGCCGCTTTGACGCAAATGTTCAAGCCGTTTCAAATATGACCGATCGCGCCCAAAAACCCTGTTAACGCATCGGCAAGGGCCAACGGTTGTTCGATCATCGGCAAATGACCGGATTTGCGGATAAGGTGAAAGCGCGCAGCGGGGATTAATTCGGCCAATTCACGCACCATGTCCGCGGGTGTGATCGCATCATTGGCGCAGGCGACGACCAGACTGGGCAGTCGCAAGCTGGCCGTGGTGGTGTAAAAATCAGTCCCCGCAATGGCTGCCGCACAGCCCAAAAAGCCCTCTTCGCGCTGGTTACCAAGCAGGTCTGCCCAAAGGGCAATCGCAGACGTGCGGCCAAAGGCAGCTGAGAAGTTTCGGGCAAGATCCACCTGAGCGCGCGCGCCCAAGCCTTTGTCTTTAGTCTCTTCGATCACCTTCGCCCATGTTTCCTTGGTGCCGAGTTTTGTGCCCGTATTGGCCAGTACCAACGCTCGTATTTGGTCCAGCCGCTTGACCGCAAGGCCTTGCGCCACCATCCCGCCAAGGGCACTGCCAACAAAAACACAATCACGGACTGCAAGCTGGTCGAGCAAGTTTTCGGCATCGCGGACCAAGCTACCCATGGAATAGGGGGCAGGCGGGGTGGATGATGCGCCGTGGCCGCGCAGATCAAAGCGAATGAGCCGAAGCTTTTGTGGCAAAAGCGGGATCAGCGCATCCCAGATGCTGTGATCGAATCCCAACGCATGGGCAAAAACCACCGGGCGGCCCGTAGGCGATCCTTCGTCGCGATAGGCGATTTTGGTATCAAGGCATTGGGCAAAGGCAAGGGGCGCACGCATCAGAAATCCATCTGCTGTTTGGGATCGCTTCTCGACCAAGGCTCAAGGCGCTGCAACCTTGTTTTGCACAAAGTTCAATAGCGCCAGCGGGCCCGATCACCATAACAAGGATTGCAAGGGCTGTCAGGGCTGAAGAACCCATCTTCATACCGATGGTTGCTGTGCTGTAACCAATTGACGCAATCAAAATGAGTATTATGCACCGCGTGGTGCATCAATTGCTAAACGCCGACGTTGAAAAAGACGTATGAGAACTGCTTTTTTATTTTAAAAACTCGAGCGATTGTCGTCGGGAGGCACTAAGCCGACCAATGGCCAAACCGCG
>Ga0075467_10001503_pt1 | contig 19219 bp, 13 predicted proteins | sample DEB08_DNA_9_FD_75067 | JGI IMG/M metagenome (GOLD analysis project Ga0075467, IMG submission 75067) | Aqueous microbial communities from the Delaware River and Bay under freshwater to marine salinity gradient to study organic matter... | ecosystem: Environmental > Aquatic > Marine > Coastal ... | reverse complement strand
CTGAGCTGGGAAGACGAGAAGGTTTTCGAGCTGCTTCAGCGCGGCGAGACCGTCGGCGTGTTCCAGCTCGAATCAGAGGGCATGCGGCGCACGCTGGCGGCGGTAAAGCCGACCAATTTCGGCGACATCATCGCGCTGGTATCGCTCTACCGGCCGGGCCCGATGGACAATATCCCGCTGTTCGGCGATCGCAAGAATGGCCGCGCCGAGATCGCCTATCCGCATCCCCTGCTGCAGGATATCCTCAAGGAAACCTACGGAATTTTTGTCTATCAGGAACAGGTCATGCAGGCGGCGCAGATCATCGCCGGCTACTCGCTTGGCGAAGCAGACTTGCTGCGCCGGGCCATGGGCAAGAAAATCCAGGCCGAGATGGACGCCCAGCGCAGCATCTTCGTCGAGGGCGCGGCCAGGAACGGCCTGAACAGTGCTCAGGCCAACGAATTGTTCGACTTGATCGACAAATTCGCCGGCTATGGTTTCAACAAGAGTCACGCCGCGGCCTATGCGCTGCTCGCCTATCAGACCGCCTGGCTGAAAGCGCATCATCCGCACGAATTTTACGCGGCCTCAATGTGCTTCGACATGCACCAGTCGGACAAGCTCAGCATCTTTGTCGATGATATGAAGCGGCTCGGGGTCACCGTATTGGGGCCTGCGATCAACAAGAGCCGACCCAATTTTTCGGTCGAGGAACAGCCCGATGCACTGCTCGCCGTTCGCTATGCGCTGGCGGGCCTGAAAAATGTCGGCGAAAAAGCGATGCAGTCGGTCGTGGCCGAACGCGCCGAGAAAGGTCCGTTCTCCTCGATCGAGGATTTTGCCAACCGGATTGATCCCCGCGGCCTGAACAAGCGGCAGCTGGAAAGCCTTGCCTCGGCCGGCGCCTTTGACGATCTGGAACCCAATCGGGCAGCGATCTATGACGGCGCGGACATGATCCTGTCGGTTGCCAACAGCGCTGCCGATGCCCGCGAAAGCGGGCAGGGCGGTCTGTTCGGGGAAGGCAGTGCCGGTGGCGACATGCAGGCGATACGATTGCCGGAGAACAGCAACTGGTCGCTCGGCGAGATCATGGTGCACGAACGGGACGCCTTCGGCTTCTATTTTTCCGCCCATCCGGTTTCCCAGTTCCAGGCGGTGACCGCATCGCTCGGCGCGCTGACCCATGCCGCGCTGTGCAGCGAGGGTCCGATCGGGGAAGGGGTGCGCAAGCCGGCGGTGATGGCGGCGCTGGTCGAGAAAGTCCGCTGGCGCGACAGCCGCCGGGGCAACCGCTTTGCGCTGGCCGACCTGTCCGACAGCAGCGGGCAGTTTTCCGCCAGCTGCTTCGAGGAAGACCAGTGCAAGATCCTGGAGGAGCTGGCGGATCACGGCGGCTGCGCCTTGCTCCATGTCGAGCTGGACCAGCGCTCGGATGACGAGAGTCCGCGGGTAGCAATCCGCCGGGCGCAACCGCTCGAGGGGCTGGAAAAAACCACCCGCACGCGGATGGAGCTGGAAATTCACGATATCGCCGGATTGCACGAGCTGACCAATCTGGTGGCACCGCTGGTCGGCGGCCAGAGCGAACTGGTGGCGATCATGGCCGGTCCCGATGATGAACTGGTCAAGGTCTGTCTGGGCCGCTCCTTCCGCCTTGATGCCGAAACCGTGGAGATGCTCGGGCGGGTAAAGGGTGTCGCCAACGTCCGATTGGGCCCGGCGAGGCCGATGCGGGTGGCGAAACCCAAATTAAGGCTTGTCAGCTAGCGCTAAACATACCAGAAACCGGCCAAATATATCATGTTTGGAGAGAAAATAATGGCCGGTGCAATGCAAGCGACTTCGCTCAGGATTACCAATTTGATCGACCACGCGGCTCGCGAGCATGGCCTTCGCGAGATTGTCAGCTATTGGGCGGACGGACATGTCACGCGCAGCAACTGGGCCGAGATCGGTCTGGAATCTCGGAAATTCTCGCAGGCCATGCAGCGCCTTGGGATGCAGAAGGGCGACAGGATCGCGACGATCGCGATGAACCATGCCCACCATCTGATCAGCTGGTACGGGTCGGCCGGCATCGGTGGCGTGCTGCACACGATCAATCCGCGGCTGTTCGAGGAACAGCTGGTCTATATCATCAATCATGCCGAGGACCGGGTGCTGCTGTTCGACAAGATGTTCACGCCGATTATCGAAAAGCTCAAGCCGCAGCTGAAGACGGTCGAACATTATATCCAGTTTGATGGCGAGAAGAGTGACTACACGACCTTCCGTGAGCTGATCGATGCAGAGGACGGCGATTTCGAATGGGTCGAGGTCGACGAAAATGATCCCTGCGGTCTCTGCTACACCAGCGGCACCACGGGCAATCCCAAGGGCGTGCTCTACGAGCATCGCTCCAACGTCCTGCACGCGATCACCGAGGTGCAGCCCGATGTGATGGATCTCGCCACCCGCTCGGTGATGCTGCCGGTCGTGCCGATGTTCCACGCCAACGCCTGGGGGCTGCCCTTCGCCTGCGCCGCGGTCGGGGCGAAGATGGTCTTTTCGGCGAGCAATGAAGCCCAGGTCCTGTGGAAGCTGATCCGCGAGGAAGGCGTCACCCACAGCGCCGGCGTGCCGACCGTCTGGCTGTCGATGTTCGCCGACATGGATACCAATGGCGGCGATTATGGCAAATTGGGCGTGGTCGTGATCGGCGGCTCCGCCTGTCCCCGTTCGATGATCGAGCGGCTGATGAAAAACGGCATTCGCGTCGCCCACGCATGGGGCATGACCGAGACATCGCCGATCGGCACGACCGGCGCGCTCCCGGCCAATTGGGATGAGCTGAATTTCGAACAGCAGGTTGATGTCATCTGCAAGCAGGGGCGTCCGCCTTTTGGCGTCGAGCTGCGGGTGATCGACGAGGAAGGCCAGATCGCGCCGCGCGACGGCAAGACCAGCGGCACGCTGGAAATCCGCGGGCCGTGGATCATCAAGCGCTATTATCGTGCCGATGAAGATGCGGTGGAAGATCACGGCTGGTTCGATACCGGTGATGTCGCCGTGCTCCATCCCGATGGCACGATGCAGATCACCGACCGGGCCAAGGATGTGATCAAGTCGGGCGGCGAATGGATCAGCTCGATCGAGCTGGAAAATGCCGCCGTCGGCTGCCCCGGCGTCGCCGAGGCGGCGGCGGTCGGCGTCTATCATCCGAAATGGGACGAGCGGCCGCTGCTGCTGGTGGTCCGGAAACCCGGCAGCGACGTGTCAGAAGCCGACATGATCGATTATCCGTCCGACAAGGTCGCCAAATGGTGGCTGCCGGATGAGGTGAAGTTCATCGATGAACTGCCGCATACCGCGACCGGCAAGATCCTGAAACGGGCGCTGCGCGACGAATTTAAGGATTATCAGCTGAAAAGCCTGGCCGACGCCTAGAAAAGCTCCAGCTGGCTGCCGCGGATCCGCGGCCGCCGGAACAGATCGGTTCTGAGTTTCAGCTTGGTCGGGTTCAGCCCGGCCCTGCGCGAGGCGATCGCCATCCGGGTGCGGATCAGGTCGGCCCACGGACCCTGGCCGCGCATCCGGCTGTGGAATGCGGGATCGTTGCGCCGGCCATCCCGCATCTGCCGGACGATGCTCATCACCTTCGCCTTGCGGTCCGGATAATGGGTTTCGAGCCATTGTTCGAACAGCGGTGCCACTTCATACGGCAGGCGCATGGGGATGAACGAGACGCTGCTGGCACCGTGCTGCGCGGCCGCGACCACAATCGCCTCGATCTCGTGATCCGTGATGGCGGGAACGACCGGGGCGATATTGACATGCACATAGATACCCGCCGCACTCAGCTTCTGCACCGCCTCGAGGCGCCGAGCCGGGGTTGGCGCTCTCGGTTCCAGCAGCCGCGCGGTCTGCGGGTCGAGCGAAGTAACGGATATGGCCACGGCCGTCAGCTTGAGCGCCGCCAGCCGCGCCAGCAGATCGATATCGTCGATGACCCGGTTGGACTTGGTGGTGATCACAACCGGGTGCCGCGTTTCCAGCATCACTTCCAATATCTGCCGGCTGATCCGATAGTCTTTTTCGATCGGCTGATAGGGATCGGTATTGGTGCCGATGGCGAGGCTGGCCGGCTGGTAATTGGGCTTGGCGAAGGTCTGTCGGAGCAGCGCGGCGGCATCGGGCTTGGCAAACAGCTTGCTCTCGAAATCGAGTCCCGGCGACAGGTCATGATAGGCATGGGTGGGCCGCGCATAGCAATAGACGCAGCCATGTTCGCAGCCGCGATAGGCGTTGATCGAACGGTCGAACGGCAGGTCGGGGGAGCTGTTGTAAGTAATGATCGACTTGGGAAATTCGATCGTAACCTCGGTCCTCAGCTTTGCGGCGGCGTCGTCGATCCGGTCTCGTTCGTCCAGCCAGTCGCCGTCGATCTCGCGGTCCTGCAGGTTGAATCGCTGCGGCACCGCATTGGACGGCGCACCCCGGCCGTTTCGAGCCTCGGGAAATCGGTCGTTTCTGGAACGCATTTGCGCTTCATACTATGAGAACATATAAAGAACAAATATTTTGAATCGCTATTTTTCAAGCAGTCTCGGGATCAGTTCGACAAAATTGCAGGGGCGGTGGCGGCTGTCGAGCTGGGTGTCCAATATCCCGTCCCAGCCGTCCTTCACCGCGCCATTGGAGCCGGGCAGCGCGAATATATAGGTGCCCCGCGCAACCACCGCGCAGGCGCGCGACTGTACCGTCGACGTGCCGATCTTGTCGATGCTGAGATAGCGGAACAGCTCGCCGAAACCCGGGATATCCTTGTCCTTGACCGCGTTCAGGGCCTCCGGCGTGATATCGCGACCGGTCAGGCCGGTGCCGCCGGTGGTGATGATGACATCGACCTGCTCATCGTCGATCCACTGATGGAGCTGGGCCACCAGGACGGACTTGTCGTCTCTCAGCAGGCTGCGATACAAAAGGTTGTGGCCCTTCTGCTTGATCCGGTCGGCCAATATGTCGCCCGATGTGTCCTCTTTCGGCGTGCGTGTATCGGAAACGGTCAACAGCGCGATATTGATCGGTTTGAAGGTCCGGCTTTCGTCAATCGGCATGGTTGCTCTCCGCTTTGTCGCGACCAGGGGAATAGCTTACTATCCGGTGCATTTCCAAGCCATAAAGAATAGGGGTTTTCGTAGGTTAACTATGCGTCTAATCGCAATAGTCAATGTCGAACGTCCCGGATCTCACTGCTGTCATTTTGGGCCTGATACTTGCCGCCTGGCTCGGAGGCGCCGTTTGGGCAATCTGGACAGGCCTGGCGATGAAGAACAAGGCCGACAGCATCCTGCGGCAATCGGGACGGTTGGGTCGCTTGCTCGAGACATCTCCCGCCTTGCCATTGCTGGTGCGGTCCGACGGAAAATTGGAAGCCTCGCAACGGTTGATGCACTGGCTGGGCTTCGATCACCTGCCGGCGCATATTTCCGAATTGCACGAGCCATCCCGCGGGATGGTCCGCCAGGATCTGGAAGCGCTGATGCAGGATGTCAATCTGGCGCAGAAGACCGGCAGCAGTTTTGTACGCGCGATAAAGGTTGCCGGTTCGGACAAGGCGCTGCTGATCCGCGGCGGGCTGGCGGACCAGAAAATCGCCCCGAACGGCAGCGCGCTGCTGTGGGTGTTCGACGCGACCGACAGCGAGGGGCAGATCGCGAAATTGCGCGACGAAAATGAAGCGGCGCGCGCGGCCTTTGACGCCCTGTCGGCGCTGATCGAGGCGGCGCCGGTGCCGATGTGGCACCGCTCTCCCGATCTGCGCCTGACCCTGGTGAACAGCGCCTATGTCACCGCCGTCGATGCCGAAAATGGTGAGCAGGTGATCACCGAGGGCATCGAGCTGGTGGAAACGGTCGACGGGTTCAGTCCCGCGGATGCCGCGGCCCGGGCCAAGGAGAGCGGCACGCCCTTCGAACGCGTCGTCGCGACGACGGTCGGTGGCGAACGCCGCATGACTCAGGTGGTCGACGTGCCGCTCGGAAAATCAGGCATTGCCGGCTATGCGATCGATATCCAGGAACTGGAAGACGCACGGCGGGAGCAGCGACGGTTCGGAGAGTCGCAACGCGACATGCTCGACCGGATTTCTGCCGGCGTGGCCCAGTTCGATGCGGACAAATCGCTGAAATTCTGCAATCTTCCGTTCCAGCGGATTTTTTCGATGCGCCAGCAATGGATTGCGGAACGCCCTGAATTTCCTCGTGTGCTCGACCGGATGCGCGAAATGAATCGCCTGCCGGAAGTCCGGGATTTCCCCGAATGGCGCGAGGAAAGGACCGGCTGGTTTCAGGCCGCCCGGGCGATTGAAGAGAATTGGCTGCTCGCCGACGGCACCCATTTGCGCGTGCTGGCCAACCCGACCCCGGACGGCGGGCTGCTGGTCATATTCGAAGACCGGACCGAACAGGTGCAGCTGGCAAGTGCCCGCGATACGCTGCTGCGGGTCCGGACCGCGACCTTTGACAATCTGTTTGAATCCCTTGCCGTTTTTGCCGCCGATGGAAAACTGAACATCTGGAACCACCAGTTTGCCAATAATTGGGGGCTCGAGGAAGCGGAGCTGGGCAAGCATCCGCGGGTGGATTCGCTGATGCAGAAAATGGCCATCCAGCTGAAACAGCCCGCCCGCATTTCGGAAGTGCGCGCAATGGTGCGCAGCGCGACGACCGAGCGCGAGCAGCGGGGCGGACGCCTCAGCTTCGCCGACGGACGCCGGTTCGAATTTGCTGCGATCCCGCTGCCCGATGGCAATGCCTTGTTCACCATGCTCGATATTTCCGACAGCTACCGGATCGAACAGGCCTTGCGCGAACGCAACGAGGCGCTGGTCGAGGCCGACTCGATCAAGGGCCGTTTCCTGTCCAACATGAGCTATGAATTCCGGACGCCGCTAACCTCGATCGGCGGCTTTGCGGAGCTGCTGGACCAGGGCATCGCCGGGCCGCTGACCGACCGGGGCCATGAATATGTCCGCGCCATTCTGCAGTCGGTGAAACGTCTGGGCACCCAGATCGAGAATGTCCTCGACCTCAGCCAGAGCGAGGCCGGCGCGCTGCCGATTGCCAAGGAAAAGGTCAATCTGAACAAGATGATCGAGGAAATAGCCGGCCATTTTGCCGACGATGCCGCGGCAAAGTCGATCGAGGTGGAGCTGCAGCTGGACGAAAAGCTCGGGTCGGCCATGGCGGACAGGAAACGGCTCAGCCAGGCGATTTCCCAGATCGTTGACAATGCGATCCAATATACCGGCGAAGGCGGGCGCGTGCTGATCCACGGATCGGGCAATGTGAAGCAGGCACTGATCCATATTTCCGACAATGGCCCCGGCATGACCGCCGGCGAGCAGTCCAAGGTTTTCGACAGTTTTGCCCGGTCGCGCGACCAGAAGGCCAGTGAGAAATCCGGCGGCCTGGGCCTGCCGCTGGCGCGCCAGTTGGTCCGCGCCCATGGCGGCGATCTGTCCCTGACCTCCGAACCGGGGCAGGGCACGCTGGTAACGCTCACTCTGCCGAGGCAATGATCGGATGTTGATCCTGGATAACGAGCTGGCGACCCTCGACGTCGGGCGCAAACTGGGCGGCCTGCTGCGTGCCGGCGACAAGGTCGCGCTGAAGGGGACGCTCGGGGCCGGGAAAACCACCCTGGCGAGAGGCATATTGGCAGGGCTGGACTATGCCGGCGAAGTGCCCAGTCCGACCTTCGCGATTGTCCAGCAATATGAGCCGCCGGAAACCCGGATTCCGGTCGCCCATGTCGATCTGTACCGGATCGAGGATCCGGAGGAAATTCAGGAACTCGGACTCGAAGACACGTTGGTCGACGGAGCAATGATCGTCGAATGGCCGGACCGGATGCCCGACAGTTACTGGCAGGATGCGCTCGTCATCGAGCTGGAAATCACCGGAGAGGGCAATCGCCGGTTGACTTGGCACGCGGGGAGCGCTTGGAACGATCGATGGCCACTGACATGAAACCGCCCGCCGCTGCGGCAGAATTTTTGCACCAGCATGGATGGGCCATGGCGCAATTGACGCCGGTGGCCGGCGATGCCTCTTTCCGTCGCTATTTTCGCGTTCGGGACGGTGATCGCAAGGCGATCCTGATGGATGCACCCCCGCCGCACGAAGACCCGCGACCGTTTATCGCCATTGCCGAATATCTGAAAAATGCCGGTTTTGCCGCGCCCGCAATTTTCGACCGCGATCTCGATCACGGGCTGGTGCTGCTGGAGGATTTCGGCGATCATCGGATGCGCGAGCATCTCGACCAGCATCCCGGGGATGAGGACGCGATCTATCGGCAGACGGTCGATCTGCTGAGGGCGCTGCACAAGGTTCCGGCTGCCCCGATAGCGGCCTATGACGAAACGCAATATCTGCGGGAGGCACATTTGCTGACCGAATGGTATGGCCCGGCACAGCAGCTCGATGTCGATGCCGAGAGTTTCGATGCGATCTGGCGGACAATTCTGGAACCTGTGATTGCTGCGCAAGATCCGCCGGTCACGGTAATGCGGGACTATCATGCCGAGAATATCATGCTGCTGCCGGACGGCGGGTTCGGCCTGCTCGATTTCCAGGACGCGCTGGTCGGGCATCCCGCTTATGATCTGGTCTCGATGCTGCAGGATGCGCGCCGTGATGTGTCGGACGAACTCGAGCAGCGCATGCTGGCTTATTATCTGACCGACCACGACGAAGCTGCGGCCGAAACATTTCGCAGTCACTATGCGATATTGGGAGCGCAGCGGAACACCAAGATCATCGGTATCTTTACCCGCCTTTCGGTGCGCGACGGCAAGCAGCGCTATCTCGATTTCCTGCCCCGGATGTGGCGCCTGCTCGAGAAGGACCTGCGGCATCCGGCGCTGGCGCCGATGGCCGAATGGTTTGACCGGAATATCCCCGCTGACGTGCGGAGCCGGCCGATCCCGGCGTCGAAAACAGCGATATGACTCAGGTCGAAACCGCGATGATCATGGCGGCCGGACTGGGCAAACGGATGCGCCCGCTGACCGAAAACAGGCCCAAACCGCTGGTCGAAGTGGCCGGCAAGGCGATGATCGAACATTGTTTTGACAAGCTCGTCGAAGCCGGCATCAGCAAGGCCGTGGTCAATGTGCATTATCTGGCAGATATGATGGAAGCACATCTGGCCGCCTTGCCGCATCCGATCGATATCCGGATTTCCGACGAGCGGGCGCAGCTTATGGAAACCGGGGGCGGGCTGGTCCAGGCCGCGCCGCTGATCGACGAAGACAATTTCTTCTGCATCAACAGCGACAATCTGTGGACCGACGGGCCGGTCAACAGCCTGCAGCAATTGGCCGAGGCATGGGACGACGACAGGATGGATGCGCTGTTGCTGCTTGTCCCGCGGATCACCGCGCATAATTACAAGGGCTCGGGTGACTTTCACCTCGACGAGGAGAAGCGGATTTCGCGCAAGCTGGAGGGACAAAAGGCACCGCTGATCTATTCCGGCATCCAGCTGCTGTCCAAGCGCCTGTTGCGCGATCCGCCCGCCGGTCCCTTTTCCACCAATATCCTGTGGGAACGGGCGATCGGCGAAGGCCGTCTGTTCGGTTCAGTCCACCAGGGCCAATGGTTCGAGGTCGGCTCGCCCGAAGCGATAGCGCCGACGGAAGCGGCGCTGGCGGATGCCTGACCGCCGTCGGCCATCCATTTACAATATCGCCGCGCACGGCGGCTTTGCGGATGCGCTGGCCCAGGGGCTGATCGACCGCTTCGCCAAGGACGCTTTCGGGCTGGCGCGCGGCCTCGTTATCTTGCCCAACAACCGTGCCCAGCGGGCGCTGCAGGAAGCCTTTGTCCGGCTCAGCGAAGACGGGCTGCTGCTGCCGCAGATGGCGGTGATCGGCGATCTTGATCTCGATGAATCGATCGGCGTCGCGCTCGATTCCGGCGAACTCGCGCTCGATATTCCGCCGGCCGTCGACCCGATGGACCGGCTGCTCACCCTGGCACAGATGATCCAGAAGGAATTCGGGCTGCGCGACGATGCGATCCTGGCCAAGGATGCGCTGCGCCTGGCCCGCGAATTCGCGCGGACGCTCGACCAGCTGACGATCGAGGAAATCTCGCTCGCCGATCTGATGAAGACGGAGCCGGACAGCCTCGACCTGTCCAGCCACTGGCAGGATTCCTATCGCTTCTTCCTGATCATCGCGGAGAAATGGCGCCAGCAGCTGGAACAATGGCAGCGGGTGGACCAGGCGGTACGCCGCAATGCGCTGTTCGATCATATCGTGCAAAGCTGGAAAATATCGCCGCCCGACCATTTCGTGGTCGCTGCCGGTGTCACCACGTCCGCGCCGGCCATCGCCCGCTTTCTGGAGACGATCTCGTTCATGCCCGCCGGCATGGTGGTCCTGCCCGATCTCGACCTGATCATGCCGGACGAGGAATGGGATTTGCTCGGCCCCTTCAAACCCGATCCGGACAGCGGCCAAATCGCGCGCGCTCAGGAAACCCATCCGCAATATCACATGAAATTGCTGCTCGACCGCATGTCGATCGCGCGCGGCGAGGTGATGCGCTGGCCGCGCACCGGCGAAAGCGGCGCGGCCGCCAAACGCAGCCGGGCGCTCAGCAATGCCTTCGCGATCCCGAAGCTGACCGTGCGCTGGCAGACGCTGGAAAGCCAGGAACGCAGCCTCGCCGGCGTGCAGACGGTGGAAGCCGGCAACAGCGCCGAGGAAGCGCAGATCATTGCCCTGCTGGCGCGCGAAGCGCTGGAGGATTCGGACCAGCGGGTGGCGATCGTCACCCCCGACCGTTCGCTGGCGACCCGGATTTCCGCCCATCTCAAGCGCTGGGAGATCCAGGTCGACGACACCGCCGGCCAGCCGCTGGCAAAACTGCCGGAAGGCGTGTTCTTCCTCAACCTCCTGGCGGCGGTCGCCGACGGTTTTCCCCCGGCCGAATTTCTGGCGCTTCTCAAGCATCCGCTGGTCCAGCGGGGCGAGGGGCGGCTGGCATGGCTGGATCAGGTTCGCAAGCTCGACCTGCTGTTGCGCGGCCCGCGCCCGGCGCCCGGGCTGGCAGGTATCGAGGCGCTGCTGAACGCCGACAATCACCGAACGAAAAAACTGCGCGCATCCGTTACACCCTGGTGGCAATCGGTGCGTGCACTGTTCGCGGACAGCGAAAATCTGTTCGCGCCGCCGCTGAACTGGTCTCGCGTGCTCGATCAGCTGCGCCAGCTGGCCGGGACACTGACCGACGGTGCCATCTGGGCCGGTCCGGGGGGGCGCGAACTGGCCGAGCTGCTGACCAAGCTGGAGATCCGCACCGATATGGGCCCGGTCCGCATCGCCGGCAACGAGCTGGCCGGCTATTTCGAGACGCTGATGAGCGAAATCTCGGTGCGCCCGCCTTACGGTGGCCATCCCCGCATCGCGCTCTACGGCCTGCTCGAGGCGCGCCTGCAGCAGTCGGAACTGGTGATCTGCTGCGGTCTCAACGAGGGCAGCTGGCCGCAGGCGATCACCCCCGATCCCTGGCTGGCACCGATGATCCGCAAGTCGCTCGGCCTGCCGGCGCAGGAGCGGCAGATCGGCCTGTCCGCCCACGATCTGGTCGGCGCGATGGGGGCAAAGCGGGTCATTCTCTCGCGCGCCCGCCGTGACGATTCCGGCCCCGCGATCGCCTCGCGCTTCCTGCTCCGCCTGAAGGGCATGTGCGGCGACAATCTGAAGGAACATCCGCAGGCAAGGGTCTGGCTGTCGGCGCTCGACCGGCCGGAAACCGAGCCCATGCCTTATGCCCGTCCCGCTCCGATGCCGAGCGCGGAACAGCGCCATATCCCGATTTCCGTAACCCAGGTCGACCGGCTGATCGCCGATCCCTATGCCTTTTACGCCAACAAGATCATGGGCTTCGCTTCGCTCGACGGGATCGATGCAGACCCGAGCGCGGCCTGGCGCGGGACGATCATCCACGACATTCTCGATCAATGGGCCAGGCAGGACGACTATGCCCCCGGAGCGCTGCGCGAACGGGCGCAGGCCTTTCTGCAGGACCCAGGCCTGCACCCGCTGATGCGCAGCCTGTGGGCGCCGCGTCTGCTCGAGGGACTGGACTGGATCGCCGCTACCGTGGCGGAAAACCGCAAGGCGGGCCGCGAACCGCTTGCGTCCGAAATTTACGGCAAGACCGAGATTGCCGGCATCGAACTGTCCGGCATCGCCGACCGGATCGACCGGAGGCCGGATGGCGGACTCGCCATTGTCGACTACAAGACCGGCGGCGCGCCGAGCAACCGGGCGGTGATCGAGGGCTTTAATCTGCAACTCGGCCTGCTCGCCGCGATCGCCGAACTCGGCGGATTTTCGGATATCGAGGGCGAGGCGGTCGCCTTCGAATATTGGTCGCTGGCGAAAAGGGGCGGCACCGACAGTTTCGGCCATGTCCGCTCGCCTACCCAGGGGCGCGGCGACAATGTCATCGCCGCCGATGCGATGGTCGACCATGCCGTCGCCCGGTTCAACGATGCCGCCGATCGCTATCTCAAGGGCAGCGAGCCGATGAGGGCCAAGCTGCATCCCGAATATGCCCGCTATGCCGATTATGACCAGCTGATGCGGCTCGAGGAATGGTACGGGCGCTCCCCGGTGGAGGGCCCCGATCATGAGTAGCGGCAAGCCGAAAATCTTCCCGCTCAAGGACCGGCAGATCGATGCCGTCGAGCCCGAGAACCATATCTGGCTCAGCGCCTCCGCCGGTACCGGCAAGACCCAGGTGCTGACCGCGCGGGTTTTCCGCCTGCTGCTGACCGAGAGGGTCGATCCCGAGCATATTCTTTGCCTGACCTTCACCAAGGCCGGGGCTGCGGAAATGGCGGAACGGATCAACCGGCAGCTGGCCGCCTGGGTGCGGATGGACGATACCCTGCTGGCCGACGATCTGCGCGCCATTGGCGCTTCAACCGGACCGGAAACCCGAAAACGTGCACGCACCCTCTTTGCAGAGGTCCTAGATGCGCAGGGCGGCGGCTTGCGGATCATGACCATCCACGGCTTCTGCCAGTCCTTGCTTGCCTCCTTCCCGGAAGAGGCCGGCATCGCCTCTATGTTCAAGCCGATCGAAGCGCGCGACCAGAAGATCCTCGCGCGCGAGGCGCTCGGCGATCTGCTGCTCGAGGAAGAGCGCAGCGGGCGCCCGGAGATCATCCGGGCGATCCAGCAGCTGAGCGTGCGGATGGGCGAGGAAGCCACCGAACAATTCCTGATGGACTGCGCCGCCAAGGCCGATGCGATGGAAGGGCTGCCAAGCGGCGTGCTTCCCTTCGCCCGCGGCCTGCTGGGACTGCCGATCGACGGCGATGCGATATCCTGGCTGGCGGAGCGCTGCACCGACGAGGCGATCGACCTGCGCGCGATCTCGCTCTTGCGCGATGCGATGGCGGAATCTGGCGGCAAGAAGGAGCAGGAGCGGCAGCTGGCGATCCGGCTGTGGCTGAACCTGAAGCCCGAGGAGCGGGCCGCCGCCCTGCCGGAGGTCCATCTTGCCTGGGCAACCAAGACCACCGGCGCGCCGCCCAAGGCGACCAAGGGCCTGCTGAAAGCCCTGCCGGACTATGATTTCATCGCCGGCTCGCTGTTCGAGTGGAGCAATGGCCTGCTCGAAAAGGCGGTTTTGTTCGAATATGCCGACCTGTTTGCCGGTGCGTTAGAGGCCGGTCGCGCCTTTTATTATCGCTATCGCGACGCCAAGCGGCTGCACGGCGTGGTCAATTTCGACGACATGATCCGGATGACCGCCGGGCTGCTGCAGAAAAGCGACATGGCCGCCTGGATCCGCTACAAGCTGGACCAGCGCACCGACCATATCCTGATCGACGAGGCGCAGGATACCAATCTCGCGCAATGGGAAATCGTCCGGGCGCTGGCCGGCGAATTTTTTGCCGGCCTCGGCGCCGATCCTGATCGCCACCGGACCCTTTTCACGGTCGGCGACTTCAAGCAGGCGATCTTCGGCTTCCAGGGCACCAGCCCGCACAATTACGCCAATGCCCGGACCGAATTCTTCGCCCTGGCAGAGGCGTCGGAACAGGCGTTCGGCGACCTGTCGCTGGATCGCAGCTTCCGCTCGACCCCGCCGATCCTGGACGTCGTCGATGCCACGCTCGATCAGCTTGGCCACGAGCAACTGGGACTGGATCTTCGGGTTCCCGAACATCGCAGCAATTATGAGGGCGCCAGCGGCAGCGTCACCTTGTGGAAGCCGATTGCCAATAGCAGCGAGGCGGACGACGAGGACGAGGAAACCTGGGCCAGCGAGGAAAAACGGGTCTTTGCCCAGCAGCTGGCGCTGCAGATCAAGCAATGGCTGTCACCGGAAAGCCCGCTCTGGCTGGACCGCGAAAATCGGGCTCTGGAACCGAAGGATATTCTGATCCTGGTGAGCAAGCGCGACGATCTCAGCGCGCTCATCGTGGCGCGATTGTTTGCGGAACAGGTGCCGGTGGCCGGCATCGACCGGATCCGCCTGAACCAGCCGCTGGTGGTGCAGGACCTGCTCTCCGCCATCCGCTTCGTGCTGCAGCCGCATGATGATCTCAATCTCGCCAGTCTGCTCGTGTCGCCGCTGCTCGGCTGGACGCAGGAGGATCTGCTCGAGAGCGGCTATCGCGGCAAGGATCAGGCGGACAAGAGCCTCTGGGAATATTTGCGTCGGCAGGACGGACTCGGTGAGCAGACAAAACCGCTTCAGCAATTGTTGGCAATGGCTGATTTCAACACGCCCTATCAGTTTCTCGAGACGATCCTGTCGGGACCGGTGCAGGGCCGCGGCAAATTGCTGGCCCGGCTCAGCCATGCGGCGGTCGACCCGCTCGACGAACTGCTGGCGACGGCGCTCGCCTTCGAGCGCGACCATATCCCGACGCTGCAGGGCTTTCTCGACTGGTTCGACCGCGGCGATGTCGAGATCAAGCGCGAGCAGATCGAGGGCGGCAACGAGGTCCGGCTGATGACCGTGCACGGCGCCAAGGGCCTGCAGGCATCGCTGGTCATCCTGGCCAATGCAACCTTCGATCCGGCGAGCAAGAAAAGCGGCGGCTTCACGATCAAGCTGGGCGAGGGGACCGATCGCGAACTGGAATATCCGGTTGTCCCGGTGCGCAAGGCGGAGCGGGTCGGCATATTGGCGGAACATGCGGCGCACGCCGACAAGGTCGCCATGGAGGAGCATTGGCGGCTGCTCTATGTCGCGATGACCCGGGCAGAGGAACATCTGGTGGTTGCCGGCGTTCTGGGACCGAGGGCTAGGGGCGAAGTCCCGGAATTGAGCTGGTTTGGCGCGATCGATCGCGGCCTGATCGCGCTCGGCTGCGACTGGCAGGAAGACCCGGCCTGGTCTGCGATCCGCCAATATCGGATAGACCAGAGGAACAGGCCCGGCGCTTTGCCCGCCCTGGATGGTGACAAGGATCAGGCGGAAGCCGATGCACCGATGCCTGACTGGCTATTCAAGACGGCACCGGAAGAATCGCGTCCACCGCGTCCGCTCACGCCTTCGCATCTCGGTCCCGACGACGCCAGCAATCCGCCGCCCGACCTGACCATGCGCGACGCCGCCGAGCGCGGGATCTTGCTGCACAGCCTGTTCCAGCGATTGCCGGATATTGCTGCGGAACGCCGGACGGAAGTCGCCGACCGCTGGCTGGAAAAACAAAGGCAGGTGGCGGACCCCGCCCGTCGCGCGGAGATTATCCGGACGGTTCTGACAGTAATGGACAATCCGCAATGGTCCGCCCTGTTTGCGCCGGACAGCCTTGCCGAAGCCCCGATTGCGGCGGTGGTCGGGGAAAATGTCATTTCCGGCACGGTCGACCGGCTGCTGATCAGTGACGACGCCATATATGTGGTCGATTTCAAGACCGGTCGCCGCGTTCCCGACAGCGCCGCGGATGCGCCCGTCGCCTATTTGCGGCAGATGGCCGCCTATGTCGCGGCGCTGGAAAAGATATTTCCGGGACGCCCGATCCGCGCCGGGCTGCTCTACTCGCACGGCCCGCAGATGCTGGAGATTTCCGCCGCTCTGATCGAGCAGCACAAGCCCGGCTTTGAGCCGGCATGAAAATCCTTTCCGCCAATGCGCTTGAGCGGAGCGGCCCGGATAACTAGATAGGGTTCAAACAATTGGAGATTCGTTATGGCTACCAAGGCAATTACCGACGCAAGTTTTGAAGGCGACGTTCTGAATGCGGATGGTCCCGTTCTGGTCGATTTCTGGGCGGAATGGTGCGGCCCGTGCAAGATGATCGGCCCCGCGCTCGAAGAAATCAGCGACGAAATGCTGGGCAAGGTGACGATCGCCAAGCTTAACATCGACGACAGTCCGGATGCGCCGGCAAAATATGGCGTGCGCGGCATCCCGACGATGATTTTGTTCAACAATGGCGTTCCGGTCGAAACCAAGGTTGGCGCGGCTCCGAAAAGCCAGCTGAAATCCTGGCTCGAGTCCAGCCTGCCCGCTTAAACCCTGAATATATCGCCAAGCCGTTCGGCGGCCTCGTCCCACAATCTTGGTGACGAGGCGCCGAGCAATCCCTTGCGGTGGTCTGCCGGCCGATAGGCCGAGCCGTCCCAGCGCGCGCATTGCCCGCCGGCTTCGTTGAGGAACAATATTCCTGCGGCATGGTCCCATGGCAGGGTGCGCTCGAATACCGAAATATGGTTGGTCCCCAGCACCAGCCGCGGATATTGCTCGGCGGCGCAGCGCGGGATGTCGACAATCTGATAATGAGGGCTGGCGGCAGCCAGCAGGGTATCGCGCTGTTCGTCCGTCATGAAACCGGTTGCCAGCGCGGCTACCGGCCGGTCCGGATGGTCTTCCGGGACTATGACCTGTTCTCCGTTCACAAAGGCGCCGCCATTCTTGGCCGCATGGCAGATGCGCCCGCTGATCGGGTCGTAGAGCCATCCCGCCACGGTTTCATTCTGCTCGGCCAGCGCAATCAGGATTCCGAACGGCGGCCGGCCGGCGGCATAATTGCCGGTGCCGTCGATCGGGTCGATGATCCACACCTGACCCTCGGCCAGCTGTTCGATGACCGCTTCATCGGCGGCAAAAGCCTCCTCGCCGACGATCTTGGCATCCGGCAGCAAGGCGGCGAGCGCCTTTGCCAGATATTCCTCGCTCAGATGGTCCGCGACGGTCACCAGATCGCCCGGCGTCTTCTCGTCAATCTGGTGCGATTGCAGATTCTGGTAATAAGGGAGCACGATGTCGCGTGACGCTTGCTCGACGATATTGAGAACGGGCTGATAGAGCCGGTGCACGCGCTCAGCTCCGGTAGTCGGCGTTGATGTCGATATAACCGTGGGTCAGATCGCAGGTCCAGACCTTGGCCTTGCCATCGCCCAGCCCGATATCGACGGCAATGTCGATCTCGCTGCCCTTGAGATGTGTTGCTACCGGCGCTTCGTCATAATCCGGCACGACCAGCCCGTCGCGGGCCACAGTGACGCCGCCAAAGCCGATCGAAAGCCGGTCGCGGTCGGCCGGTTCACCGGCCTTGCCGACGGCCATCACCACCCGGCCCCAGTTGGCGTCCTCGCCGGCAATCGCGGTCTTGACCAGCGGCGAATTGGCGATCGACAGGGCAATGCGCTTGGCGCTCTCGTCGCTTTCCGCTCCGGTCACGGCGATTTCGATGAACTTGCTCGCGCCCTCGCCGTCGCGCACCACCAGATGCGCCAGCTGCATGCACAAATCGCTCAGCGCCGCCTGAAAGGCATCGGCGCCAGCGTCGTCAAATGAAGTCAGGGCAGGGGCGCCGGTCTGCCCGGTGGCAAAGGCCAGCACCGTGTCGCTGGTCGATGTGTCGCTGTCGACGGTGATGCAGTTGAAGCTTTTTGCCGTCGCCGCGCCCAGCATCTGCTGCAGAAAAGCAGCGTCGACCGTTGCGTCGGTGAAAATATAGCCGAGCATGGTCGCCATGTCGGGGGCGATCATGCCCGAACCCTTGATGATGCCGTTGAGATGGACCGTCTCGTCGCCGATGACGGCGCTGGTCGTCGCCATTTTCGGGAAGGTATCGGTCGTCATGATCGTCGCCGCGGCCGCTTCCCAGTCGCAGGGTTCGGCCTCAAAGGCCGCCTGCAGCCCGGCTTCCGCCTTGTCTTCCGGCAGCGGCACGCCGATCACCCCGGTCGAGGAGACAAAAATCTCGTTTTCCGCGCAGCCGAGCTGTTCGCTCGCCAGCGACAGGATCAACTGCACCGCTTCCTTGCCGCGCGCGCCGGTAAAGGCATTGGCATTGCCGGCGTTTACCACCAGTCCACGGGCTTTTCCGCCTTCCAGCGCCTGCTTGCACCATTCGACTTCCGGAGAGGGGCATTTGCTCTGGGTCAGCACGCCGCCGACCGCCGTTCCCGCTGCCAGTTCGACAAAGGTCAGGTCGCAGCGATCCCATTCCTTGTAGCGGGCGCGGGCAATGCGGCAGGTGACGCCCGCAATATCAGGCAATGCGGGGGTTTGCGCTGGCGCCAGGGGTGAAAGTTTGTCCGACACTTGACTTGCCTTTATCCGATGTTTTGATAGAACGCGCTCATATTGACGGGTGCCTTGTCCATGAACGCATATATTGCAAGTTTTATGTTGCTGCTATTCAACGCTGTCGGCCTGGCCGTGCCAGCGTCTGCAGCCGCGGAAGAACGCATCATACCCGAACTGGGGAGCGGCGTCCAACTGGCCGGCGCAGAGAGCGTCAGCCAGGCCCCAGTGATCGAATCAGCCGTTGCAGCGGTGGCCGGTCAGGACCTCATGGCGGTAACCGCCTTGTCCCTTTCTCCGAGCCTGTTTTCCGTTCCGGTCGCAGGCCGCAAGCCGGCCCGGACCTTCATCGCGATGCGCTCCGACACCGGCGACAAGCTGGAACATGAAGAAGGCGCGCCCTAGCGGCTGCCCGTCCCGCCGCTATTGAACGGCGCGAAAATCTCCCTAAATTCATAATATTCCCGGCTGTTTTCAGCCTGAAAAAATCTATAAATTGGAAAATGTCATGTTCGGCGGTTTAGCCAAATCCATCTTCGGGTCAGCCAATGACCGGTACGTCAAATCCATGCAGAAACTGGTCGATGCGGTCAACGCATTCGAACCGGCCATTGAAGTTCTCACCGACGAGGAACTTGCTGCAAAGACGCCAGATTTCAAGGAACGCG
>Ga0075467_10001502_pt1 | contig 19227 bp, 18 predicted proteins | sample DEB08_DNA_9_FD_75067 | JGI IMG/M metagenome (GOLD analysis project Ga0075467, IMG submission 75067) | Aqueous microbial communities from the Delaware River and Bay under freshwater to marine salinity gradient to study organic matter... | ecosystem: Environmental > Aquatic > Marine > Coastal ... | reverse complement strand
TGAAGAGGCATTAAAACAGGCCGCGCGCAGATATCCCGGCCGCCTGAGTATCAGACTGATCTACGACGAGAGAATTGCTCATCTGATAATCGCCGGTGCCGACGCCTTATTAGTACCCTCGCGGTACGAACCCTGTGGCTTAACTCAAATGTACGCTCAGCGTTACGGCACCGTGCCCGTTGCTCACGGCGTTGGTGGCCTGGCCGATACAATTATTGATATACCGCCTTATTCCGAAGATATTGCCGATGCCACTGGGGTGCTGTTCTGGGAACATAGTGTCAATGCTCTGTTTGAAGCGCTACTGCGTCTTGAATTTGTCTATGGCAACCTGCTGCTGTGGCGAGAACTTCAGCGCGCCGGAATGCGTGAGAATTTCTCTTGGGATCAGAGCGCCAAACTCTATGCGGATCTCTACCAGTCATTACTGCCTGAGTTGATGTAGATCGCTGCAAGCGCGCAGACAAAACTAACTATAAAGACTATAAAGAAAGTGCAAAAAAAAACCTCCTCCAAAGGGGTAATGGCGGAGGCTGCAGAATACCTCAGCTCCGGGAGGAGAGGAGGCTACTTACTGTAGTGAATTAGGACTGAATGGTAATTAACTTTGGCTTTGAGGTTTGACGCTTGCCCAAAGTAATTGTCAGCACACCATCTCGATCCTTAGCGACAATTTTTTCTGGATCTGCTGAGTCTGGTAGGCTGAAGCGCCGATAAAAAGACCCCTGAGTACACTCGGTACGATGGTAGCCATTGCGGTCGTCGCGCTTTTCTACCTTCCGTTCTCCCTTAATAGACAGAATGCCATTATCCATAGTCACTTCGACATCTTTGGCATTGACCCCAGGAATATCTACGCTGATAACAAATTGGTCATCGGTCTCGGATATATTGGCCGGCGGAATCCATTGGCTGGTGATAACGTTAGTATCCTCATCTAAAAATAAGGAAGGCTGTTCAGAAAAAGATCGAAACAAATTATTAAAGTCCTGCTGAAATCGACTAAATAACTGTGTTGGTTCTCGTAAAATTGGGTTCATTAAAGGACTCCTCTCAAAGTGTAATTATTGCTGTGAGGCATATTTCCGACAGAGTATTTTGGCTAACCAAAACATAAAGTTGCGACGCCGAAAACTGGCCATGCCAACATCAGTGCCATAAGTAGATTGTCTACTGGTCAACTGATGGTGAGAGAAACTATAGATAGATACGGGCAAACAAAATTGACGTTCATCAAAAATCTTGACGCAGAGTGTAAAACGGCGCGACAGAAATACTGAGTGTATTAAGCTGGCGGGGAGTTTGATCGCAGGTCTTAGAATTCGTATTCGAATAGCAGTCTCAATGTAAGGTCAGGGCTCTTTGCATTAAGACCAAAAATAGCAGCACTCTCCCACTTGAGTTTTTGCTTTGAGCCCCAGCGCAACTCTCCCATGATAACTGGACCCATAGCTAAGGTGTCTTGCCCGGTATAAAATTCAATGCCGGGCTCAAGTAATTGGCTATATCTATAGCGGCTCTGAACGCTCAGCGTAGATTCCAGTTCGTCGATTATATCGCGGCCCCATTCTTGCTCAATGATAAAGTTAGCTGTGTGGCTCCATTGTCCCGATTCTTTTTCAACTATCACGCCGCTCGACAGTTCGTAAATATTTTTATCAATCACCTTGGCCATCTCAAACAACATAGCCCAATCAGCCCAGTACTCACCCTGTTCGCTGAGCTGCCATTTCAGCTCAAGTTCAACTGCATTGAGATCAAAATCTTCGCTGTCTGATTTGTCGCCGGTTATATAGACTTCGGCAAACCAGCGATCATTGAGAGAGCGGCCGTAGGCAAAACGATACAGCTGACTGTTATCCGGCACCCGCGTCTGCTGGTCTTGAATGACTGCTCTAAACTCCAGTTCCTGCTCAGTTTGTTGAACGTAGGGATGGTAGATTTTGTCGATCACCATGCCGTCGGCGGCGCTTAGACTGCTCAGTAGCAAGGTAATAATAAAAACTGCAATCTTCACTCTACTGTTGCTCCAAGTGACTGATTGGATGCGTGAGTTTTTTATATTGGGCGCCGCTAAAGGCCGCTAGACAGACTAGGCCTATGCCGGTTGCGTAGGCGATCACCTGCGCCGCCGTGGGTCGCGCTTCATAGCCAATCAGAGCATAGAGCAGTTCGCCGAGCATACTTTCTTCGGCAAGTAACCCTGAGCTATCCCAGAGCGGCGCCGTCTGTTTAATCCAATCAGCTTGAGTCAACTGCACTGCAGATTGAGAGAGCATAGTGCCGGCAAATAGCGTCAGTAATACCAGCAAAGTGGGTTTCTTCAAGCCTGTAGGCAGGCTGAGCAAGACGTAAAATAGAAGTATGCCGATACTGGCTCCTATACCAAAACCGATGCTGCTGCCGATCAACACAGTTTGTATATGTTCGCTGCGGCCCAAAAAACCGCTTAGATAGAGGATGATCTCCTGACCTTCGCGGATCACGGTGAGCATTATGATGACAGAGCAGAGCTGCGCAAAGCGTTGGCTATAACCTTGCCAGTTCGTCAATTGAAATTGCTTAAGACCAGCAATTATCCATACTGCCATGGCTATAAAAATACAGATCATCGATTGTAAAAGTGCGTTTAACAGTTCCTGTCCGGCATAATCAAATGACTTCGATATGCTGGCCATATTACTGGCAGATATAAAAGCTATGGCTGTTCCCATTGACAGCCCATACCATAGCCATCTGCGGCCGCACTGAAGCTGGTTATTAATGGCCAGTAGTACAGCAATTAAAAGTGCCGCTTCAAGGGCTTCCTGCAGTATTAAAATAACAGAGTTTAATAGCATAGTTTTACAGCCACTTATTTAACCAAAATTTTGCCCTGGGCGGTTTTGGGATAAAACTCACCAAAGAACGGGTAGGTGCCAGGTTTGAGGGGGCCAATAAAAATCACTGCACTACTGTTACCGACAATAACTTTTTCACGGTTGAGTTCGTAGCTTTCAAACTCCTCCGGTGTAGGGTCAGTATTGTGAATCAGTAGTTTGATCTTGCTGCCAGCGGGCAGTATTAGCTCTGCCGGATAGAACAGATGGTCTTTAATGGTAATTTCAACCATTGGTGTTGCAGATGCCGTGACGCAGGCCAATAAACTGCCGAGCAACAGCGCAGCCATTGCCTTACGGTTATTAGGGGTAGGGCACCTGAGGCTAAGGTAATTCATACATTATCCAACTCTATTGTGCTAACAGCCCTAAAGCGCAGCGTAAATGTACAACCGGTCGCGAATATTGAGGGCCCCACTTCGATTGTTGCACCATATAAATCTGCCACCCGTTTGACGATGGCTAAGCCGAGGCCACAGCCTGGCTCCCCGGATTGGTGGCGGTCGCCACCGACACGATAAAAGCGTTCAAAGACTCTCTGATATTTATCTTCGGCAATACCAGGGCCGGAGTCTTCCACTTTCAAAAGCACTGCATCGGCAACGCGCTCAATACTGACTAATATCTGCCCATTTTCCGGTGTGTATTTATTGGCATTGCTGAGCAGGTTATGAATCAGAGTTGCAAGTGTGAAATTGTCGCCCTGGATAAACTGGCTGTCCCCCTGAAATTCAATAGACTGATTTTTGAGCTCAAAGCTGCCGAACTGCTCGGCGATAATTTCCTGAGTGAGAGCAGTGAGATTTAAGGGCGAAAACTGGGCATTGTAGTGATCGGGTGAGCTGCGATAGAGGGCGAGAATCTGTTCTACCACATGTTCAAGCTGAGTAGCGATCTGGGTTACCTGAACTAAGTCATCTGAGGTTTGAGGAAAGTCTTCAGTCATGTTGTGCAGTTGAATTTTTAGACTGCTAATCGGTGTGCGCAATTCATGGGCGGCGTCGGAAGCAAACTGTTTTTCCCGTTGCAGCGAGGCTTCCAAACGTCGTAACAATCCATTAGTCGAGGTAATAATCTGTGCTAATTCTTGCTTTGGCAGCGCCGTGGATAGAGGCCTTAAATCGTCCGCCTGACGGCTGCTTAATTCTGCTGCCAAGTTACGAAGCGGGCGCATGCCTCCAGTGACAATAAGCCAGATTAAAAAGCCTAAAATAGGTAGGCCGATCAGGGTGGGCAGTAGGGATTTGGTGATCACATTTTCTGCTAGGCTAAAGCGAATATCGCTGCGCTCAGCCACCATAATCCATCGTTGATCGCGGTAATAACTCAGGGTTCGCCAGCGATATCCTGCAAAGTTTCTGTAGTCAAAGCCGGGCTGCTGCTTGGCAATTGTCTCCGTAGGTGCGCCGCTGGAATGGGCGATCAGACGATTGGCATCCCAGACTTGGAAGGCCACTTTACTGTCCAAATTAATTTCAGGGTTGTCTGCGCTGGTCTGGATATTGGCGATCAGCTTAGCTGTGACCAGCAGCTGGCTATCGAACAGCTGTTCTGCTTGGTGCATACTCGACTGATAGCCGCGCAGGGCTGAGACAAAGGCAAATAATGTCACCAGAGCTAGAATCGAGGCGACCAAAAAGACCCGGATCGAGTTCATTGTTGGTTGACCCTATAACCAACACCGCGCACGGTTTTAATAAAATCGGCGCCGAGTTTTTTGCGTAAATTGTGGATATGCACCTCGAGGGCATTGCTTGCCACCTCTTCGCCCCAACCGTATAGACGGGTCTCCAAGGTGTTGCGTGTTTGTACCCGTCCTACATTTTCCATCAGACTGCGCAGCAGCATAAATTCGCGGCGCGACAGTTCCAGTTCAATGCCATTTGAAAGTACGCCATTGGTGGCGGTATTTAAGCTTATCTCGCCGACGCTTATTTCTGTGCTGTTGGCGCTGCCGAGGCGGCGTTCAAGCACGCGCAATCGAGCAAACAGTTCTGTTATCTCAAAGGGTTTGGCTAAATAGTCATCGGCACCGCTGTCGAGACCGATAATTTTTTCATCTATATGGGAGCGGGCTGTGAGTACTAAAATCTGCAGCGCTGGATGTTCTCTGCGCGCCTGCTTTAGTACATCTATGCCGTCCATATCCGGCAACCCGAGATCGAGAATGGCAATATCTGGAGTTTCAGTGCGAATCACATGCAGAGCATCCTTGCCCGTGCCGACGAGATTGACAACATAGCTCTTTCTCCGCAGGGCAGTACAGAGTCCGGTAGCTAGAGCTTGATCGTCTTCAATCACCAGTATGTGCATAGAGGGCTTACTCGTTACTTGTTGGTTTTTTTATTGTTTTTAGTCAAACTCTGCCAGCGCTTCGCCAATCTCCTTTTGACGTCCTGCGTCGGCCAGGGGGCGACCAAGGCGAGGCGCAGCATTCTGCGCCTTGATGAAAAACATCTTGGCCTCTTGATCGCGACCCTTGGCTTGCAGGTAACGGGCATAAAAATAATTACTGTCTATACCCAGAGGGTTTAGAATAAGCGCTTTTAACAATAGCTGCTCGGCTTTTTTGTCACTGCCAAAACCAACGGGCCAGCCCGGAACATTTTGGTACAGGGTTCCGAGGCTGGTGTAGGCGGAGCCATCCATGGCAACGGGGTCAAGTGACAGAGCTTTCTCTAAATCGGCCTTTGCTGCCTTGGCCAACTTTAGTGCGCCGAGACCCCCTCTGGCGCCCGCATAGGTGGACTGGATAATCCCACGCCAGATATAGGCTGGTGCAGCTTCTGGATACTCAGCCACAGCACTGTCCGCTGCCGCGATCAGCGCCACAAAACCGTCGATTTGCGCTTCGCCCTCAAGTTGGTAGTTAACTTCCGCCCAGTTCGACTGCAATTGGCCGATCGCGGCCATCATCTGCGGTCTGGGCTGAGCATCTGCCAGGGTAGCTGTGGTGCAAGCTAGTCCCAGTGTACTGGCTAAAAAAGCCTGTCTTAAGCGTCTAATATTCATCTCTTCACTCTCCTGAGGATAATTTGCTGTGCTGTTTTATAAGGCCGAGATTTTTGATCAATGCGCGGCCGACAAGGTTCGGCAATAGCCCGTTAATTTTGGCAAATAGCTTTTCCGGCCAGCCCATAAAGCGTCGCGCTTGGTTGCTCTCAAGCAAGCGAATCAATTCGGTGGCGACGAGCTCGGGACTGTCCATACTGTTGCCCAAGGCTTTATTGAGGGCGATGACCTGGGCTGAGTTAAATTCTGTGTCCGTGGCCCGGGGCGCCAAATAGCCGACCTTGATCGCTGAGTCTGCTAGCTCGCGCTGCAGCGCTTCGCTAAAACCGCGGAGTCCATGCTTGCTGGCACAGTAGGCGGTGAAGCCTGGGTGACCTATGCTGCCAAAGATTGAACCTATATTGATCATCGCTGCTTCGGGTCGCAGTTTGAGCGGCGCGATAAGCTGCTGGCAAAGCAGCATAGGGGATAACATATTGGTCATCACCATGGCCTCAATACTACTTTGTGACTGCTCTTCGTAGAGACCAAACTCTAGTACTCCAGCGCAGTTGATGACAATATCAATCTGATTCTCCGTGCAGTGCTGGGCAACACGACTACGTCCTTCAGTGCTATTGATATCGGCCACTAGCAGATGGTGCTGAGTGCCGACTGAGGCTAGTAGCTGCGTCAATGTGCCACGCTTGCGACCAACCAGTGAGACAATTGCTCCAGCGTCGCTGAGACGAGTTGCTACCGCCTTGCCAATGCCTCCGCTGGCGCCCGTTAAGAGAATCTTTTTATTGTTTAGTTGCATGATGTTACCTTTGGCTAGCGCTTTTTATAAATGGAGTTTTCTATAAGCAGAGCTTTCTCTAAATCGTGCTTCGATTTAGTCCGTCAGGGTCAGTGGCGGAACCCCAGTCAGTGAACGAAAAATATTGCCGTAGAGAGTGTAAAAAACCTTCGCCGAATAAATAATCTGCGCCTGCTCAGCGGGATCGTCGATTTTATTCATCAGCATTTTAAAAAATTCGACATGCTCCTGGTCCAGTGAGCCATGGGAATAGAGATAGGAAAAAGCTTTTTTCGGCAGCCCTAAACTTTCGCGGATATTATCCGCGGCGCTATCGGCAATACTAATACTGGTACCCTCGAGCACATGCACCATGCCAAAGAAACACAGGGGATTGATTCGTTGCACGCTGTCATAGGCGTAGCTGACCATAAGTTCGGTGGCCATATTGGGTCGGCTATTGCGCACCGACTCTTTGTCTGCGCCACAAGCGGCGATATCATTGAGTATCCACTCCTGGTGACCGAGTTCCTCTTCAATATATTCAGCCACTGCATTGCGCAGCCATTCTTTATCTTCACTGAGGCGGCTGCCAGTGGCCATCAGTAGTGGCACTGTATGTTTAACGTGATGATAGGCCTGAGTTAAAAAAGCCACATACTGATCGAGACTGACCTCGCCCTTTAGAGCTCGATCAATAATCGGTGCAGAAAATAGCGTGGCGCGTTGGCTGCTGGTAGCATCTTGTAACTGATCATAAAAATTCATTGGCTACTGTCCTCAAGAGAAATAGAGTTTGTTGGTTGTCCATAGAGATTGTTCAACTGCACTTGGTAGTGAGCGGCAATAGTGGCTCTTACAGGCCGGCCATTGTCGGTAAGCATGCCCGCTTGACTGGTCAACGGCTGGTTTAGTCGGAACCAGTTTAAGATGCGTGCATAATCTGGCAGGCCACTGTTAACCTGGTCGATGGTTTGCTGCACTTCGGCATCGGCAAGTTCCGGATCACGGGGATAAATCAATGCGACGCAATGGGGTTGAGCGTCGCCATAGACCACCGCATCGGCGATCACCGTATTGGCTACTAACTCCGCCTCAACCCACTCGGGATTAATATTGCGGCCAAAGCTTGAGATCAACAGATTTTTGCTGCGCCCGCTAATGGTCAAAAAGCCCTGGCTGTCGACACTGCCCATATCACCGGTAGCAATCATCTCTTGGTTCCAGCTATTGGGCTGTCCCGCATAGCCCAACATGGCATTGCCAGAGACCATAACTTCCCCTCGACAAATAGAGACTCTGAGGTGGGGGAGAGGTTTGCCACTGGTACAGGGCGCGCTCTGGGCTCTAGTGTTAAGACTGACCACCGAGGCACATTCAGAGAGGCCATAGCCTTCATAGGCGGGGATAGCATAATGGTGAGCCTCGGCCAGTAGCTGGGCGGAAACTCGACCACCACCGACGGCGACAAATTTAAGTGACTCCGGTGGCTGCCAGCCCTGCTTGGCTGCGGCGATGGCTATCACCAATAACTGCGGTGTCAAGATCATGCTCTGGGGACTGTAAAGGCTAATGGTGCGACAAAATTGCCCTGTATCCAACGACGAACTGCCTTGAAAGCCAATTTCAGCAAGACTGGGAATAATCACCTCACCGCCGCACAGTAGCGGTGTGTAAACACCGGCAATATTTTCCAATAATGTGCTCAGAGGTAGCAGGCACAGATGCCTCGGCTTATCCAAGGCCACCGCGTCAGCCAGTGCCGCAGCTTGCAGCAACAGCTGCTCGACACTTAGGCAGACACCTTTTGGTTGACCAGTAGAACCTGAGGTGAAAGTGATTTTTTGTGTGCTCTCAGGCAGTGCTGAGCTTTGTCCCGCACAAACTACCTGCAATAGCTGTAAGCGACCCTCAAGCACCGATTGCTGTGCCCCATGCTGGATGTTTGGAATTGCCTGAAAGTGTTCGGTGGCTTGGCAAATCACTGTGTCTATGGCGAGACTAGCAAACAGGTGGTTGATCTGAGCTTGAGAGAAAAAAGTTGGAATTGGCACCAGACAAATATTGGCCTCTTGGCAGGCGAGATCGGCAATCACCCAATCGCTACTGTTGTCGCCAAAGAGCGCAACCATCTTACTGTCGCAGCTCTTCAGGACTGCGGCCAGGTCGCGGCAGCATTCAAGCAATTGCTGCTTACGCAACTGCCGCGAGCTATCCCGCAGCACAACTGGGTTGTCATCTATCAGTTCAAGCTGTGTCAGTAGTTTACGCATCTCAGCGCACTCGGCTATTGAGATTGAGCGCGAGACTATCAATGCTTTCTTTATAGGTATCAAAGATTACGCTGCACATTCGACTGCTATTCATTGCCTCTTTGCCTTGAGCTATATTGGCGCAGAACACATGGGGATTACTCTGATAATAAGATCCCCAGTCCGATTGTTTGTCGATGGAGAGTTGCTCCGGATCGGCATCCCCAAGATTGTGCAGATTGACACCGAGACGTTGCAGGGACTTGGCGATCTGTTGATTGCCGGTAAATACAATCCACTCAAAAGGGGTGCTGTGAAGCAGTCCGGTCAAGAGTAAAAACAGTAGCTGACTGCTGCCACGGCGAGTGGCAGCGAGATTGCCAATTTCGACAATATGCTGGCGCTTGACCGCTGTGCCGATCTTTGCGGAAAGGCTCTTTTCAATGGGCTGCCCCAGATATTGCTCGAGAAATAGCGAATGCTGGTCCGCCGGGCGTATACCTGCGGTGGCGCTGATGCCACCTTCACAGTTCATGGTCACCAGATAGGGCATAAAGCTACTTATCGTGGCGCTATAGACCGTGCTAAATTGATTGCTAATATAGTTCTCGACGCTGTTGCGCTCCGCAGACCCTGTTGTGTAGAGCTGAAAATCCGGTATTGCTGTCAGTGAACGGCCGAGCCAACGCAGGCTTGGCGTCAGTGGGTTGGCTTGTTGATAAGTGGTTAAGCTTGTCATATTGGCTCTATGCCTCAGGTTGTTGGGGCTAGATTATTCGCCAATCCTTAAGACAACCTTAGGGGAGAAGGTGAATCTCGATGATCTGCTCAAATAGAGCGATAAATACGCAAAATAAACGGACCCAGTCCGATTTAGTTAATAATTCCATTTTTCTCGGTAAATCATTGTTGCCCTGCTAAAGCATTTAAATTCTCGGTTAAACGCGCAATTTTTCTTCGCTGTGGCGCTGATAAAATCACACTTTAAAATGCTGATTGTTTAGTCCTATGGGACCGGAGACGTTGAATGTCTGTTTTTTCTCACAGCGAGTTTGATGATCATCAGCAGGTCGCTTTTTTTAACCACAGGGCATCGGGTCTCAAAGCCATTATTGCGGTGCACAACACTAATCTCGGACCTGCTCTGGGCGGCTGTCGCATGTGGCCCTATGCATCAGACGATGAAGCACTCACCGATGTATTGCGTCTGTCCCGCGGCATGACCTATAAGTCGGCTCTCGCCAATCTGCAACTGGGTGGTGGCAAAGCGGTGATTATTGGTGATCCAGTGCGAGATAAAACCGATGCACTGCTCCACGCCATGGGGGATTTTATTCAGGGGCTTGGCGGCCGCTATATTACCGCTGAAGACTCCGGCACCTCGGTTGCTGATATGCTTAAGATCGGTGAAAAAACCCACTTTGTCAGCGGCGTCGATAAAGTCTCAGCCCACGGCGGCGATCCATCCCCGAGTACTGCTTACGGTGTTTTTGTCAGTCTTCGCGAAGCTGTATATCACAAGCTTGGGCGCACTGATTTAAAAGGTGTAAAAGTGGCTGTTCAAGGGCTCGGCAATGTAGGTTATCGCCTTGCGGAACAGTTGCGAGATGCAGGCGCTGAACTCTTTGTTACTGACATTATTCAGGCCAATGTAGACCGTGCTGTACGCGAGCTAAATGCCACTGCAGTAAAGGGCGATAAGATCTTTTCACTGGATGTAGATGTCTTTGCCCCCTGTGCTCTGGGTGCGGCGATAAACGATCAAACTATTGCTCAGCTCCGGGCATCTATTGTTGCTGGCGCGGCCAATAACCAGCTCGCCACTGTGGAGCATGGCTATCAGTTGCATCAGCGCGGCATTCTCTATGCACCTGACTATGTGGTTAATGCAGGGGGAATTGTTGATGTTTACTGCCAGCGAAAAATGCTCCAAGAAAACTACGATGTCGAGAATTATGCTGCCGATTTGGATGCCAAAGTGGAAGGAATTGGTGCCACTCTGCGAGAAATATTTGTCCGCAGTGACAGTGAGAATGTACCTACATTTGTTATTGCAGACCAGGTCGCTGAGGAGCGCTTCACCAGCGCCAAAAGTATCTATCAGCCAGAGTCCGTGTTGGCGTAGATCTGGTGTCGGCCTGGGCTGTTTATTAGCCTAGGCCCTTATGACATTGAAAGCTATGACTGTAGCCTAGAGTAAATGCCCCAATGGCAATTCAGTCTTGTAGCAAATTGGTTTTAGAGAGAAGCTACTCTTCACATGATCTACACCGCTGACCTGAGTTAGCTGATCGAGAAACTCTTGATAGGCAAACAGATCCGGGGTCACCACTCGAATTAGATAGTCAAAGTCCCCGGTCATCAGATAACACTCCATGACCTGGGGCCACTCGAGCACCCGCTGAGCAAAATGGTCGAGATCTTTTTTCACCTGATGGTGCATGGTCACCTGCACAAATACAGTAACTGGCAACCCAGCTTTACGTGGATCAATCAAGGTAACGCGACGAGAAATATAGCCCAGATTTTCAAGATTCTTAACCCTCCTAGAGCAGGGCGAGGGAGACAGAAATACTTTTTCAGAAAGTTCCAGATTAGACGTGCTGGCATCTGATTGCAGAATGTCCAGAATCTTCCAGTCAATATTGTCCAGCTTATAGTCAGTCATAGAGTGGTTGCTCGTTAGCTGTTGCCAATGTGTTTTTATTTGAACTCAAGTGCTTTGCCGAGGGGAAACGTCAAAATCAAAGAATGCCATAGCTTTGAAATTGTTTGGTACGTTTTATTAGTGTAGATAAATAACCACAATAAATCCCTAATTCGGCATGGTTTCACGCAATTTAATACCTTAATAAGGGAGGTCAAAGCGATACTTTGGCAGGATTCTCTAGCACTCCTCATGCTAATTTTATAACTATAAATAAGACTTAAAAGCGCGTTTTTCCGATGCGGAGATTAGACTAAAACCGCTGTTTGATGGCGTGACTTAATAGCCCAAATTAAGAACACAATTGCAAGAGGTGTTATATGGCAGTAAAGAATCCCCCGCAGAAGGCACAGCCTGAGCCAAAAAAAAAGTCTGAGCCAAATAAACAGCCTGAGCTCGATAGCCAGCAAGCCCCAGATCTAATAACCGCACCGGTGTTTTTACATACATCCTCCCTCATTATCCCCACCCTGAAACAGCTGCAGGCTGATGGCGAGCTATGTCCCGGCGCAGCAGTGGCACCAATGTCCTCAGAGCTGGCAATAAAAATCTATACGGATATGGTCTACATCCGTCTTCTCGACGAGCGCATGGTTGGCGCCCAGCGTCAGGGACGCCTGAGTTTTTACCTCACCTGTACTGGCGAAGAAGCCTCAGTGGCCGGAACCATTGCCGCATTTCAAGCCGATGACATGGTTATGGCTCAGTATCGCGAGCAGCTGGCCCTGCGCTATCGTGGTTTTACCACTGAGCAGTTTATGAACCAACTGTTTAGCAATGTTGACGATCTGGGCAAAGGTCGCCAGATGCCGGTTCACTATGGCTGTCGCGACTTAAACTTTATGACCATTAGTTCGCCACTGGCAACGCAGATCCCCCAGGCCGCGGGCTATGCCTATGGTCAAAAATTGGCTGGCAATAATGCTTGCACAGTCTGTTATTTCGGAGAGGGTGCAGCCTCAGAAGGGGACTTCCACGCTGGCTTAAATATGGCTGCAGTATTGAAATGCCCAGTGGTATTTGTCGCGCGCAACAATGGCTATGCGATTTCCACACCGTCTTCAGAGCAATTCGCGGGTAATGGCATCGCCTCTCGCGGTGTGGGTTACGGAATTAAAACCATCCGCGTCGATGGCAACGATATTCTCGCCGTCTATAGCGCCGCAGTAGAGGCGCGTAAAATAGCTGTGGAACAGCAGCAGCCAGTATTGATTGAAACCATGAGTTATCGCCTTGGTGCTCACTCCACCTCAGATGACCCTACTGGCTATCGCAGCCGCGAAGAAGAACAGCAGTGGCGTGAAAATGATCCCATCAGTCGCATGAAAAACTGGTTGGTGAAACAGAATTGGTGGGATGAAGAGCAAGAAGAGGCACTACAGGCAGAGTTTAGAGAGGAAATTTTGGCCCAGGTTAAGCTTGCTGAGAAACGTCCCAAACCAGCTCTGGGCGAGCTGATCACTGATGTCTACGAAACCCCTCCTGAACATTTGCTAGAGCAGTTAGAGGCTCTGGAAAATCATGTTGCCAAGTATCCTGATCACTATCCAAATCTAGGTTCTGCTCATAACCAGTCTCAGGAGGGCGCGAAATGAACACTCCAGTGAAAGGCCAAATCTCCAGTAATAGTGATGTCCCTGCTTCAGAGACTACAGCGATGACCACGACCAAAATGAATCTACTTCAGGCAGTCAATAGCGCCCTAGATACAGCCATGACGGCCAACCCTCGAGTGGTCTGTCTGGGGGAAGATATCGGCAAGTTTGGCGGTGTTTTTAGAGCCACCAGCAACCTTCAAGACAAGCACGGCGTGCTGCGCTGCTTTAATACCCCTCTCACGGAACAGGGTATCGCTGGATTCGCTATAGGGCTGGCGGCGCAGGGTTCGGTGGCGGTGGCCGAGATTCAGTTTGCGGATTATATCTTTCCCGCCTTTGATCAGATTGTTAATGAGGCGGCTAAGTTTCGCTATCGCAGTGGTGATCAATTCGACTGTGGCGGGCTCACCATCCGCGCTCCCTACGGCGGCGGTATTGACGGTGGTCTCTATCACTCCCAGTCACCAGAGGCTTACTTTTGTCACACTCCAGGCTTAAAAGTGGTGATGCCGAGTAATCCCTATCAAGCCAAAGGTCTTTTACTGGCAGCGATTCGCGATCCCGATCCGGTAATCTTCTTTGAGCCAAAAGCCATTTATCGCGCCTCTACCGGTGAGGTGCCTGAGCATGACTATGAACTACCCCTAGGCGTGGCTGAAGTGGTTCACAAGGGCACAGATATTACCCTGCTCGGTTGGGGCGCACAGATGATTCAGCTGAATAAGGCTGCTGAACTGGTGGCCAATGAGGGCATCTCCTGCGAGGTGATTGATCTCTGCACCCTATTGCCTTGGGATCGTCAGACCGTTGCGGACTCGGTACGCAAAACCGGACGCCTAGTAATTAGCCATGAGGCACCTTTAACAGGTGGTTTCGCCGGGGAGATCGCCGCCACTATTCAAGAGCAGTGTTTCCTCAGCCTTGAAGCCCCTATTGCCCGAGTTGCCGGTTTGGATACACCCTTCCCACTGGCTCAGGAAAAACATTACCTAGCTGATTATTTAAAAATTGTTGAAGCGATCAGAGCAACTATTAGCTACTAGCTGAGACCTAACAAGGGTTGAGACCCAAGGAGCGACTAATGCAAAAAGAATTTATCTTGCCGGATATTGGCGAAGGCATTGTTGAATGTGAAGTGATTGAATGGAAGGTCAAGGAAGGCGATATCATTGAGGAAGACCAGATTGTTGTGGATGTCAGTACAGACAAAGCCATTGTTGAGATCCCCTCTATGTACAATGGCCGCGTCACCAAACTGCATCACGCTGAAGGTGATATAGCCAAGGTACATTCGCCACTTTTTGCCATTGAGATTGAAGCTGATGAAGATACTTTGTCGCCCCAGCCGGAGGCTTCTAATCAAGACTCTAATCAAGAACCTCAGCTAGCAGCCATAGAACAAGCATCGGCACAGCAGGCAGCAGATAGCGGCGCAAAACTACTAACCACACCGGCCGTACGCAAAATGGCCCGTGAACATCAGCTTGATCTGGGTAACATCCCTGGCACTGGCAAGCAGGGTCGAGTATTAAAAGAAGATGTCTTGAGTTTTTTGGCTGGGGACAGCGCAGCAGATGCTCCTAGTCAAGCATTAACGCCAACTGCGTCGCGAGATCTAACCGCGATACCTGGGGTAGTTGCCGAGGACCGCGTTGAAGGGATTAGAGGCGTGCGCAAAATTATGGCCGAGCGCATGGCCGAGTCGGTGGCGACCATCCCGCACTTTACCTTTGTCGACGAACTGGATGTGACCGAACTGATGCAGCTGCGCAGGACCCTTAATGAACAGCACGGCAGTGATGCGCTTAAGATCACTTTGATGCCTCTGTTTATCAAAGCCCTGTCCCTATCATTAAAGCAGTTCCCACTGATAAATAGCCGCGCCAATAGCGATTTCACCGAGCTTACCTATCTCGCCAGTCACAATATTGGTATGGCGGTGGACGGTGCCAGCGGTCTCTTAGTACCTAATATTAAAGGGGTTGAGCAGCGCAGTATTATAGATATAGCAACTCAGGTGATGGCTATCACTGCAGCGGCCCGCAGCGGAAAAATCAACCCTGCAGACCTCAAAGGCGGTAGCATTACGATTTCAAATATTGGCGCCATTGGCGGCACAGTTGCGACGCCGATTATCAACAAGCCAGAAGTGGCGATTGTGGCACTGGGCAAAATTCAAAGCTTGCCGCGTTTTGACGAAGAGGGCAATGTTGTATCGCGAAATATTATGACGGTCAGCTGGTCTGGTGATCATCGGGTGATAGACGGTGGTACGATTGCGCGGTTTAATAATTGCTGGAAGGGCTATCTTGAACAGCCAGAGACCATGCTTGCGGTAATGGTCTAGCTGTCAAAAACTGTAATTAGTAATTAATCACAGATAGCCAAATCAACGGCTATCTTCTGGGGAGTGCAACGCCTTTGAGTCTGCGAGAGACCAAGGATTTACAGCATTTTTATATCAATGAAGAGCAGTCTTTTTACCTGCTCAGTCACAGTGACGCGCGCAAATTAAAGGACTGGCTGAGGCTCTGTGAGTCTCAGCTCAAGCGTCTCGGCTACAGCAATATTGAACTGATTGGCAACGGTGCCTACGGCTTTGTCTTTGCCGGAACTAGCAGTGCCAGCGACACCAACTCTCTCCAGTATGTCTTTAAGTTCTCGCGCATTACCCTACCGCAACATATTAAAGACCGCCTCGAAGAAGAGGGCTTTATGCTCAGCCTAGTCGAGCATCAGGGTATCCCAGAATTTATCGCCTTTCAGAATATGCGCGGCCAATCAATTCTAATGATGTCCCGAGCGCCGGGAATAAATCTGCAGGACTACGCGCGACAGGTAGGCCCACTCGAACCCCGGCTTATTCTAAAAATCGCAGCGCAAATGGCGGATATTTTACTGCGCTTGCGCAATAATCCGGGCAAGTCGAGCATAGTCCATGGCGATATCAAGCCTTCCAATATTATGTTTGATGAACAGACCGAAACTGTTTCATTAATTGACTGGGGCGCCGCTGTAATAGCCCAGTATGACGAGCAGGGTCAACGCGCCGATGGGATCGGCCTAGATGCCATGAATGCCGAGTTCCAACAGACCAATGCCAAACTCGGAGATATTTATTTTATTGGCGACGAGCAGTTACAGGGTGCCTGTTCGTCGCCGCGTTTTGATGAGCAGGGTCTAGCCGGGACGCTCTATGCACTGGCCTCAGGGCAGAGCAGTCGTTTTGGTAGCCAGGTGATTAGGCCCCAATCGCTTAATCTACCGATTGAATTTGCCCGCACTCTTGCAGGTATGCTCGACAACGACCTCGCAACTCAATATCAGGCTGGCGATTACTTTTTCGCCAATATGCGCTATATGAAACATATTGTCGATCGTGCTCGCCCAGCTACTGAGGCCAATGAAGCTGCAATGCCCCTTATTCCAGTTGCTCTGGTGGCCTCTAATCTATCCACTACTGCAAAGCTCGAGACCGTGGTGTACAGCTCACGAAAGGGATTCTTACGTCAGCAAATTGGCGCCGAGGCATTTTTTGCCCAACCCAATTACAGTAAACATCCCCTGGCAGGAGATCTCGGTGGTTACCGCGACGATCGCAATTATCTCTCTGGTATGGGCGATACTGAAAAAGCCTTTGTTATTGCCGTGACCCATCTGGGCCGTTACCCACTGATTGGTGGCCTAGCAGTGAATTGGGATGACGGCGGTGTCTATATTGACTCCAGTCTCAATCTCTACGATAGACAGCTTGAGCCGGCTCTCACCACGGCGATCAATAATGTCGTGCATCTGGGACGAGCGATAAGCAAGAAAGGCGTATTTAAAAGCTGTATGTTTGACGCCCGTAAAACCCTGCATATCAGCCGTAAAAATCTCAGCGAGCCCTTTGTGGCGGATCCATTACTCAAGATAGACTTTGAGCTTGCTGAGGAAATTTCGATTACTGGGGTAGATGCTAGTGAGGGTGATAGCGAGGGCGATCGCCATGATCAGGACACGCGCCTGCACTCCTACTTTGAAGATGGCTGTGACCCGGATGAAATGTTGCACCTGCCTGAGTCTATTATGCAGGTACTGGCGCGGATGAATCAGATTCATCACACCGGCTGTATTATTTTCGAAGCGGTGGAGCGGGACCTCAAAATCCACAACTATTTGACCCTGTTGGATGGATCCAAAGAGCAGGATTTTCGGGCTTGTCTGGACAGTCTTCTCGCCGAGTTGCCGGCTATAGATGGGCTCGGGGTGTCAGGGTTTATGAAACTACCCTATAAAAACACCAAGTATTTTAACTATCTTGAGGCACAACCTGATTTTCTCGATCAGAAAAAAGACTCTCTTTAACTAACCTTTAAAGGCCGAGATAATTCGCCCTGTGTTTGATACTCTTAACCCACTGATATAGCTAATGGTTTGGAGTTATTTTGATGGGCAAGAGTAAACCCTGGCAGCGCTTGATTTGGGAAGACCCCTTTCTTCTTGAGCAACAACTATCCGACGAACAGCGAATGGTCCGTGACTCGACTCGCCAATATGCGCAAGAACAGTTGCAACCAAAAGTCCGCGAAGCCTTTCAAAATGAAATCAGTGATCCGGGTATCTTTCGCCAGATGGGGGAGATAGGACTGCTGGGCCTAACCATTGAGGGATATGGTTGTGCTGGAATGGACTGCATTAGCTATGGTCTGGTGGCCCGAGAAATTGAACGGGTCGATTCCGGTTATCGCTCGATGATGAGCGTACAGTCGTCCCTGGTAATGTATCCCATCTATGCCTTTGGCACTGAAGCCCAGCGTGAAAAGTATCTACCCAAGCTGGCTAGCGGTGAATTTATCGGTTGTTTTGGCTTAACGGAGCCAGACTATGGATCGGATCCCGGCGGCATGGTTACCCGTGCTCGCAGTACTGATGGCGGCTATCTACTAAATGGCGCCAAGACCTGGATTTCCAATAGCCCCTTTGCCGATGTATTTGTAGTCTGGGCAAAAACCGATGACGACGTGATTCGCGGCTTTATTCTTGAAAAGGGCATGGCCGGATTGAGCGCGCCTAAGATTGAAGGCAAGCTGTCGTTGCGCGTCTCGACTACTGGCCAAATTGTGATGCAGGATGTGTTTGTTGCCGAAGAGCAATTACTGCCCAACGTAGAGGGATTGAAGGGGCCCTTTAGCTGTTTGAACAATGCCCGCTTCGGTATTGCCTGGGGTTCACTTGGTGCAGCCGAAGCCTGCTGGCACGCAGCGCGAACTTATGCAATGGAGCGCAAACAGTTCAATCGACCACTGGCGGCGACCCAGTTGATTCAACTTAAGCTGGCGGATATGCAAACAGAAATTAGCCTTGCTCTGCAGGGTTGTTTGCGTGCAGGAGAGTTGATGAATGACAATAATATATCCCCGGAACTGATCTCGTTAATTAAACGCAACTCCTGCGGCAAGTCCTTGGATATAGCCCGCAAGGCGCGTGATATACTCGGGGGCAATGGCATCTCTGACGAGTATCCGGTGATGCGCCACATGATGAACCTTGAGACAGTAAACACCTATGAGGGAACCCACGATATTCACGGTTTGATTTTGGGTCGCGGGCAGACAGGTATCGCGGCGTTCTGATTTAGTTTTTTGATAGGCTCTAAAAAAATAATAAAAAAGAGAGTTTCTTATGAAGGGCAAAAAAGCGATACGAGTCAGTCAGATGGTGGTGGGTTTACAGATAGTTTTTGTTGCCTCATTTGTGGTTGTCTCGCTGTTTTACAGTTCGTTTTTTGATTCGTCTTTTAGCGAGGCTGAAGACTACGATCTAGTGATTGCCAATGGTCGTGTAATAGATCCAGAAACTCAACTTGATGCACAGAAACATATAGGCATTCGCGACGGTAGTATTGTCGCCATCTCCGACCTACCCCTAAAAAGTGATGTGATGATTGATGCCAGCGACCTAGTGGTCGCCCCCGGCTTTATCGATGTTCACAGCCACAGCCCCACAGTTTTGGGCCAAC